>Ga0126342_10011559_pt1 | contig 15759 bp, 14 predicted proteins | sample Cyp1metagenome_FD_92528 | JGI IMG/M metagenome (GOLD analysis project Ga0126342, IMG submission 92528) | Coral microbial communities from Lord Howe Island, Old Settlement Bay, Australia - Cyphastrea 1 metagenome | ecosystem: Host-associated > Invertebrates > Cnidaria > Coral ... | reverse complement strand
TTGATGATCTTGATGATCTTGATGATCTTGATGATCTTGATGATCTTGATGATCTTGATGATCTTGATGATCTTGATGATCTTGATGATCTTGATGATCTTGATGATCTTGATGATCTTGATGCACTCAGACGTCTCAGACTTTGCTTAGGCTTGGCCTGACCTCTTTTGCGTATCGCTACGAAGGTCTACGTCGTTCTGACTTTGATGAGGCCTGCTTTTTGGATCTTTTTTGGATATTTTATTCGTCTGCAAACGTATTATTTATACATTGTACATCCCTTTGTAATGGAGCTGCCATTGCCAAAATTGCTGTCCGTTTTCACATATCCAATTGAGTAGCTTTTTTTTCTGGATGCAGAAAAATAGATAAAGTGGGAACTCCACAAGACATCTTTTGCCCCAGGCGTAGGCTCCCATGCAATGGCATAGGTTGCGTAGGCATTGGCGTAAGCTCGTTTTCGCCTACACCGCGTAGGCTTTGCGTAGACATTTGTTGGCAACAGTTAGAACTCATTCATTTTGCCTTGGTTAGTTGGGTTAGTTGTGATATTTGTGGCTTGTGGTTCCAAAGCCTCATGCCACAATCGAAACAAAGAGAAGCAATGGCCGCGTAGGCAAAGCCTACACCGCATAGGCTCGCGTAGGCACCCTTTAACACCATACCCCGCGTAGGCTACCTCATGCAATGGCGTAGGCTTGGCGTAGACAATTGCGTAGGTTATATGTTACTGGTCATCGAAAGACAAGGATAAAGAACAGTACTCAATTCTATTCAACTCTTTTTTTGGAACTGTCTATCGCGAGCTGCTGCAAGGTAATGTCAGCTCTGGCAGATCGCTTGGAGAATGAAGGAGGTGGTTCTCAGCTGGAAAGACCCACAGCTCTTCGTTGGAGCCCAAACTGTTGAAAAGATACGAAAAGATGGCATGTGGAGATCATGTGAGAATATGTGCTTTGCAGTTTCAAAAGTTTCAACTTCGCCACCATGCCATGACAAGAGCATTTGTAAGGCTGGAAGGCCTGGGTTGAAGAAGCCGGTGCTGTCTTCTGCGTAAAGCAACGTGAGATGGATGAGAGGCAGACCGCAGAGGCATGGTCTCCAGATGTCACACTTCAGACCTTTTCCGACACCAGATCTTCGAATGTCAGACTTCCAAAACTCATTTTCTAGTGACTGATTCTGGCAAGGAAGACTTACTTCATGAAATAGAGCTTCATAGTATTGTGGCCTGATCGCTTCCTGCTCAAGCCCATACAGGCTGAGATCAAACATTTGGCGAGGAAATCTAGTTTGGGCATTCCCGACATTTTCCACCTTGATCCCTTGCACTGGGTGCTTAGGCATTAAGTTCTCCAAGTACTAATGAGAGTTGGATTTGACCATTCCAAAAATCAGATTGTTTGGACTCGCCGCGTAGATTCTCAGCGCTCTACAGTGTACACTACTGTACAGTCAAGCGTCGTTCAGTCAGAGCGTGCACACTTTCGTCATGTTGAGAGAAGGAGAAGGGTTTGAGTTGGAGAGCCGCCTGCATGTGGCTGCCCGAGAAGGTCAGATCGAGACGCTGAAGCGTTTGATTCTGCAACGCGCGGATGTCAACAAGGTTGACGTGGATCTCTACACACCTTTGCACCGAGCTTGTGACAACAACGACGTCGCCTGTACGGAGCTCCTTCTGAATGCCAAAGCTGATCCTGACGTGTCACATCCGGGCCTCGATGGGTGGACTCCTTTGCACGTCGCAGCATGGAAGAACTCTCCGGAATGCACCGCCCTTCTCATCGCAGCTGGTGCTGATTGCAATGCCATTGATTGGTATGGAAAGACTCCCGTGGCTTTAGCTGGTGCGGATGCCAAAGCCCGAATGCCCAGTAAACCTCCTCAAGCCCATGAAGCTCCTCCTGATGACAAGTGGAAGAATCTTCGTGAAGGATGTGTGATGAAGCCATCAGCAGTTCACCTTGCAAACATTGAACGCTGCATGAAGGCTGCGGGAGTTGGAGGATAAGCGGAACAAATCTGAAGAGGTATGATGGTTGAATGATATTGAATCTATTGTTATACAGAGTTATACAAGCCTGTATCAATGGATTCAATCAAATGTTTTGTAGCACCATATCTCTTGTACGATGGGGCAGGATGCAAGGAATCTCATGATCAAAAAAAGGGAAAGGAAGACTGGCCCCGCCTCTCGCTCCCTTCCTTACATTTGCTGTGCGTGCAGTACAGCATACCATTACTGCCATTACACGGCTCCTGCACTTAGTTGCATTATATATTCGTTAGCTGTACACGTCTTTGATTGTCTGTTTAGTTTGCCCTACTGATCCCTCTGCCTTTTGTGTTCTAAGCTTGAAAGTTCCCCCTCAAACTTCGTTCTGTAACCTGAAGATATGTTGCATTTTGTTTTACTTTTTCTGAAGTAACCCTGCTTGTAACTATAGCCATCTACAGTGGAATCTACAGTCTATATCTCAAGTGAGCTGACTTGAGGTGTTGCTTTACCGATTGGTTCCCCTGAGGCCTCCGAAGAATTCGGTGAGCAGCAAGGTGACTTTTGCGCTGACTTTGATGCCAAGGCTAAAGGTGGCTGAGCTGATGATGGAGCGTGACGGAGCTAGTGACACTGGATGAAGCTGGTGTACCGGTGTACCTAACTAGGTACAAAATGGTACAAAGATGTACACAGCTCAATTAGTTCAGTTTTGCCAGCTACTGGGAAATCAACATTTTCGGCAGACCAATGCTGCCTCCTGGAAAAAGTTGGCATTGCCATCTCCATTGTCTGCTTGGAGCTAGAACAACCTCAACTGCAAGATAGCATAAACGGAGTTACCGAGAGTTGTTGGCTATGATTTTGCTTGGTGAGAAGGAATCTGGAGAGGATCCCCGTGCCGACAAAAGACCTCGAGCAGGGAGCCAAGAGTATGTAGTGCGCAGCTTTCCTCCTTGGCTATGGTCAATGATAATGATAATAGCTACTACTAATAATATGTCGGTGTGATTTGCATAACTTTTGCCGCAGAGCCTGCCAATCTTGCTGGGAACAGGCATTGTTAGTTTATTTGAACGAATCCAGCCATTGTTTGAATGCTCAGCAGCAACAACCAGATTTTAATATTCATCCAATGTTACTCAGCTCTTCTTCTGTGTCTTAGGTCCTTCCGCTTCACTTGTTGGAGAAGACAAATGCTCCACAGTGACTTGGAAATAGTTTGCCTGTACCAATGATGCCAATATTCAATATTGTGTTCAATCACTCTGTCGTGTGAACAAGTGCGGTCAGATCAAAAGCTCTCTGCATTGGTGTCATAGTCTGCTTCACTTTGGATGTACTTGTACGACTGTACACTTTTCTCTATCTTGCTGCCAACCTCTTTCTTACTCTGTATACCTTTACCTTATCCTATCTGATCTTTTTCAATCATATGTTGTTATCGAGTCATATATTATCGCATCTTACTTTTTTGATCTCATTCTTATCTAATCTGATCTTATCTATACGTAGAGCTAGCTGTATTTCTACAAAACTGTAAAACTATCTATTTGTCTATCTGGCTATTTTTGTTGTGACTCAGGATGCAACGCCTTTTTGAGCTCTTCCGCAGGCCAACAGTAATACTGCCGTACTGAAATACAATATATTACAATGACTATATATATATACAGTGACTACAGCACAGTTGTGACAAGCGAAAGAACTTTGTCCTACCCGGCTTCGCCTCAATGCGGCAGTGACACAGATTGACACAGGCTCCCGTCGGCAATCCATTTCTACTTGGAAACCATCATTTTCCCAAATTTCATGCGATTTCAAGAACAGAAGTCAGCATCTTAAGACTCAAGATGTCTCAAGTGTACACTATCCGGTCTCTTCGCTGTGAAAATGCTGCTGCGCAAGGTGAGTTGACTTGTTTTGGTTTGCTTTAAGGTTCTCTGCTTCTGGTCAAGAAATGGGTGGTTCCATCCTGTTCAAGCAGAGGCAAGATGATGACCTGGTCGAAGTATTGGGAAGCTGAGCTAGTGGGTACACCGGATCATTGTAACAAGCTTGTGAGATGCAGGGGCTGACATTTTGAAGAATTGGTCTCATTTGAATCTTGAAGTCAAGCGTAGATAGTGTAGTAAGATAGCCTTCTACCAGCAACTATCAGTGGATGTCTCTTTTCAGGATTCCTTTTTCCAGGCTGGGCTTTTCTGGCACACCATCTGAGCTCATGCCACGAGAGCTCGGGCAGTGTGAGTATGAGCCTGGCAGTGAGGGCGAGGCTTGGGGCAGAACATGTTGGAGCCACAGCATAGCACCGACTTCAATCCTTTTCAACCATTTTCATATTTCTTTACGCTGTCTGAAGCACAGTTTCGGCATGTTTCGGCCATTTTGCAATTTAGCATATTTTAGCATTTCGGCTTACAAACTCGGGTGCACAGTAGGCATTGAATGGCACTAAATGTTGAAACTCAGCGTGACAGCATTCAGCCAGGTGGTCAGCACCCTCACTTCGCCCTCCATCGTGTCTTTCAAAACTCTGAGCTCCGACTGGACAGTGGAGGCTGGAGATGGCTGGACATGGTTGGACTGTTAAGGATCCGAAGGATTCGCGGATGTTCGAACACAAACTTCCAGGACGAATTTCAACATAAAAATGTGAAGTGATACTGTAGAAATCTGTAGAACGTGACATTTTGATGATGAGAGAACTTGAAATCGCCGTGGAAGATGCAACAGATGGTAACAACAGGCTTTGTTGGATGCAGTTGCTGAAGCAGCGTGTCGTGGAGAGTGCCAAGCTTTGATCGACACAGGCGTTCCAAGCTCAGCAGGCAGTTGATATATGATATACGTAAAATCACGGAATTGCTCTCTAGTTTGATCAGCTCCAGTTACTATTGCTTTGCACATCTTTGCACGTCTTTGCACTTCTCTGCACTTGTCGGATTTGTCGGCAGTGTTGAGGCACTGGTGACCGGCTTGACAAACAAGGAAGTTGCGGAGCACCTTCTTGGCCTAAAGAAGCGCGTGGAAGCTCAGGGAGTGGAGAGCATATCTATATCATTCACACCGCATCGCTCCCCTAGTTCCTAGCAAAATCATGCAAACTCTAAAATCTAAAATATTTCGGAATTGCCAAAGGCTAGTGTGACTACTGTATCCAGTTGTTTGATGTTGTTTGAACGTTCGAATCTTCGTGATTTGCTTGAGGCACGGACGGGACAATGCCCGTGACGTTGCCAGAGTGGATCGAGGGCGTGGTATTTATCGAGGAGGATGGAGCCAAGCGCATCTTGCCACGTCCCCAGAGGCCCTGGACATCCCTGGACCCAGGATCGAGGGCATTGACGGCATTGAGCATGGCATAGCATGACTGAGGAATCGCCAGTCTCGGGAGGTTGGCAAGCTTGCTGCCAGACGCCCAGAAGGTTTGCAGTTCTCTAGATTCAGAATGATTCAGATCTGTGCAGATTATTTGTTGGAGAAGTGCGTGCTTCAATTCAAAGGCTTCAAATGCTTCAAAGTCTGAGTCCAGTCCTTCTTTGAATCGAAATCTGAAGTTCCCATTGAGACAGATCACTTTCTCTAAGGACAGCGGTGTTCCTATATCAGCAAGGTTCTGCTTTTACGATCAGATTCACACCACAGGCCACAATACTGTGCCCCCTATCAATGCTAGCCAGAGTTTGAATCAAGCGTACGTACAGATGCCTGGTAAGATCTGCAAAATTCATCAAATTCTACCTTGTCAGACTTTCCCTTTCCGTTTTGTTCCAATTCGATCAGGCATGGACATCCAACATCGCCTGGATGCAGTCGCAGCCCTCACTCTTGGTGCCAGAGCTCAGAATTCGCGGAAAGACAATGCAGGTCAGTTCCATATCCGTATCGTGTGATTTTCTTATTCATTCGGCGATCTTGGACCCGGCTGCACTCCGAGGCAAAGACATGGTATGGCGTTCGTGTCTCAAGACATCCGTGCAGATTTGCAGCTGCACTTCGCAATCAGCATAGTGAGGTATAGTCTCAGTTTTTCTCGGTCCACACTTAATCTGAACATATCTGGACCGCTCTCCAGAGCCTTCTGCTGTCTGTTTTGTTCCTCTGCGTGAGGCGATTTTGCTCAGGGTGCATACAGGCATGCAGTCCAGATTTCTGCCTGACTTTTTGTTTCTCAATGTAGTTGCATTCTGTGAAATCAACGTGACACTCGCGAGAGACCAAGTGTATAGGCCAGTGATATTGTGGAAGCCACTTGCAAAACCCCGTTGTTGATGACTGACCTTTGTGCAAGCTAAAAATCCTGGTGGGCACATGCCCCCACACATTTTCGGGTTAGCAAAATCTATATATTATATACTACCATATATAATATATAGATAAGCCTGGAATAATCCAAAGTAGTGGGCACAGTCCCTTACCGCCTTTCGAGGATGCAAGACCTTTTGATTTGATTCCTCTGAATTGCTCTCACAATTCTTGCCATGCTCCCTCAAGCCTTTCTCATTTTGTAGCGGTCTTTGTTGAGATCTGCCTGGCTCCTATTCAGACGTGTGCAGGATGCGAGGAATTGGTCGCGGACAGAGCATTTGCCTGTACATCATCCCAGAGTTCTCACCTTGGATCTATGCCATCCACTTCCTCTTCCTTTTTGTGTAAGTCTTTGGATCATTTTGGATCCTTTGTTTGGATATTTGTTGCATGCATTGCACTTCAGGATCGAAGAGCTCATTTCCCGCGATATGGGACTTGCAAGTCTACCGCAGCTGCAGGATGCTGAGTTGCTACGTCGCCTGCCCTGAGAAATTGTTGTTGGTGCTATGTGCCCTGCTCATGTTTGCTCTATTTGCTCTGAAGAGGCCCAAATTCTCAAGCCTGGGCAGCCGGCACAAGGCATAGCTGCATAGCTTGACTTCTGTTTAGCATTGTTTAGCTATCCTTAAACAGGGCAGTTGCAGCTGACGTCTGCCGTTTCTGTCTTTGACCAGGGTGTTTTGGATGCAGTGGCTTGTTGGTTGCTGTGCCAGAGCAGTCCTCAGTACAAACATAGCTTCAGACACATGTCCCATTTCACAGTTCCACCGTGGCAGCTGCATAATGGGTAGTTGTACGCATGTCCTTGACACTGGCAGTTTGAAGTTAGCCATGATTGACCATGGATGCTAGCATGATAAGGCTCGCTTTTTGATCAATAACACTACACAGAGGATGGACCAGAACGGGACCTTTCGCTCCAGGTCCATGCGGACTGAAAAGGTGCAATATGCCATGCTCCAGCTGCAAAATCTTGCAAACATTTGGAGAAGGACGACATCCTCTGCGTGCTGATCTTCGCAGCTTATACTTTTGACATCATTTGAATTCATTTGACATCTTTTGACTCAACTTTTGACATCTTTTGGCTTTTGACATCTTTTGACCTGTGAATTCATAGACCTTGCATGACCTGGCTCTGAGGAGCTCTCTGACGGTGGTCATGGAAGATTACGAGGCAAGCCAGAATGAAGCGAATGCTTGTAGCAGGTTGTGGCAGTTTATTGGAACATATTGGAACATATTGGATCATATTGGAACGCTGTTTTGATCTGTTTTGTGTCCGGATTCAGATTCATCTACCGCTCGAGTGATTTCACGCTGATGAGAAATCTCATCTACAACTTAAAGAGTTTTTAAAGAGTTTGAGTGAGTTTAGAAGAGCTGAATTTAGTGCAATGACTTTGCTTCAGGCCATGGCAGGAATGAAGCCAGACACGCTTGCGAGAGTCCAGGTGTACAAGGAACCCATTGATTTCAAGGCACCGAACCCGGCATTGCAAACATGCCATGGAATCCATTCGGAATCCATTCAAAGTACTCGGAGCGTCGGAGGAGATAACTATGCGTAACCCGTGAGGAAAACTACATACAGTACTTGATAAGCAGGACCAGCAGACAAAGCGAAGAGAGTCCAATACCACAAAGCAGTTGAGTGAGCAGATTTGGAGGATCAACACATTTTCAGCCTTTCTCCGCTGAAGAGAATGGCAGGTCCCTTCAAAAGTTCCGTGAGGGGCTCAGTGACAGCATGACTGTTTGCACAAACAGAGCATTTTGAAGAAACATCTGCAGAAATCATGATTATTTCTCTCGGAAGTTAGTTCATGTTCCTTCTCTGGAACTCCTCCGAACATGCAGGCACATGGACTCCATCGGTGCTGCCGCAGAGCGAAGGACTGACCATGCGATTGGACACTGAATGAACTCGGTAGCGACATTGTGGCCACATTGTAGCCACTAGTTGGCAGTGCCACTCAATGACAGTGTCAATTTGATACATCTTGTGAGGGAAAAGCAGCAGTTTTCTTCAATTCATGCCGCTTGCATTCTTGAGGATTGCTGATGCGCAACGCTTTGTCCAAGATGCTGACAGGACAGGGCCGATTTCTTGCCGTGCTTGGCACTGCACTGGTTTTCGCACAAAGAAACAATATTTTTGTCCATGACCTTGCAACTGATGCAAATCACATAGATCAATTCATGAGCATTTTATGAACATATGTCCACATCTCTGCTGCTTTCCTTTGTTCGATGAGGCCAGAACTGGAAGAGATCCGAGGAAATATGCTCAGACTAGCAGAGGCCAACTGACTCCACGCGAAACTGAGACATATGCAGACACATATAGTCTTGCATTCGAGTCTTACCGACATGCTACACACGTGCTCTGCATACTGGAACAAGGTGCGTTTCAGGTCATTACACGGTCTACACTAGGATGATTGAGAAAGACAACATCAACACAATGGCACCACATTATTAGGGTATTCTGGTATGCTGATTTATCATGATTTATCGGCACTTCTTGTTTTGAAGTACCAAGACCGTGCAAGTTTGTAACTATCATGATTTCATGGGTCGTCCAAGAGTCAGATTGCTTGATACTGCGACTGTCGCTTGATGTCGCTTGTCTCAATGCGAGGCTGGTGGAGAAACACACGAAACTGAGGGAGAGCCCGGCTCACAGCTGCACCTGCTGCATGTGTACATCAAGACAACGAACATGAATCAACCAATGAATCAACCAATGAATCAACCAATGAATGAATCAATGAATGAATCAATTAATGAGTCAATGAATGAATCAGAATCAATCAATGAACGGTTTATAAGAGTCTTGATAGATCTTGATAGTTTGGGATATCCCGTGCTCGCCATGCCTGGAACTGTCTAAGTTCTTTGATTCTAAACGTATTCTAAGTTGAGGCGAGGACTTGAGACTGAGCAACAGCGGGAACAGGAGCAAGAGCGGCAGCAGGAGGTGGCTTGAAAAGAAGCAGACACTTGAAATATCTTAAAATATCTTGAAATCGTTTGAACATCTTTTAACATCTTCCCGAACATCTTTGAACTCCTGGACTTCACAGCGAGAAGGTCCAGCAGGGATGTCACTGCGTTTTCGGAATCACAGCAATTCTATAAGTTTCTCAATGTGAATCTCCAGGTGGAGGAAGAAAATCAAAGAGAGCAGGAGATCCAAATTGAGAAGTTTGTTGACTTGATGCTTGGCACTGAGCTCTCCCCGCTGTTTTAGACACACATCAGTCACATCAGTGTGACGTTTGCGCAGCGCTTGAAGCACTGGTGAGGCATTGTCGCGATCACGAGGAGCCTGTTCCATGGGACGTGCTGAGCTAAATGTTCATCTCAGGGTTTTCGCCATTGCAACAAACTCTGCAGACACTTTGTGCTCTGCACTTCTTTGCCAAGCTTGGTGGTTCAGGTAGACACCCTAGCTGTGGAGGAGGAGAAGAACCTGCCAAAACAATTCTATGAGGACCGCAGTGAGACAAGCCATGTGACATCATGTAATGTTACAAGTGCGATCTCTTCCGGGGTGCCCAAATATGCCCAAATTGAAATGTTGCCAGGCAAGGGATTTTTGCCTCTGGAAAAGGCAACCGCTGAAATCACTTCCGTGCCTGGCTCAAAACTGTAAGGAATTGATGGGCAAAGGATTGCAAAGACGTCACTGACATGATATCACACGCATCCTGGACGTTCCTGGACTCAAGAGTTCAAATATGTTCAAATGAAACCAGGGAAGAGTGTTTGCTCTCCAGAAACTGGAACCGACCTCAGAGTGCAAATTGTGGCTCCATGTTGTTCCATGTTGCTCCCACACAGCTGGAGCTGGAACCAGCTGCATAGGTTTGACCCCCAATGGAGTGGGTTTCGCAGAGTGAAGAATGTCTACATGCAGCTCGAATGGGCCTTTCCCCCAGTTCGATACTGGAATCGAAACAACCTACGAGATCAGTGTGCAGTTAGCACACGGATCTTAGCCAGACAGACTATGAATGCAGTCACCAAAGGGAGCACCATATATACCTAGCTATGGACTGACACTCAGAATGATCAGAATGCACATAATTACATAGATGCCTAATGATGCCTAGATATAGCCGAAGAATCCCGAAGATCCGTGCAGGTTCCTACTAGCAAACATAACATAACATAACATAACATAACAGCAAACATGAGTTGGAGGTTTGGGTGCAGGGTCTTTCAAGATAGAGTAGACAGAAACAGAAGGCATGCATGAACTTGACTGACTGATGGACTCACTGATCGATTGAGTCATTGATTGAATATCCCAACCAAGAGCCCCAACCAAAGGGAATAGAATTCAATGAATCGAATTAGATAGAATTAGAATTTATTCTGTCACATTGGGTGATGACGGATGTTGCTGCAGGTTGCGCTACATTCCGTTTGTCAGCAAGATGTTGAGTACACACAGGATTAATTCAGTTTCAGACCGTATTTGAGAAACTTTAATGCCGTGAAACTAATACCTGACCGAGCTTTACTTTACCTTACATCAGGCTTATATACCTATACATGCAAATTACAAATTTAATTTAATTTAATCACATTTAATCGATTTTAATCGCTTTTCGTTACATCTGGGTGATATTGCAAACAGGCGCCTTAATGAGGTTGCATTGCTTTTCACACACAACCTACTCCCTGACCACATGCACCTCCTGTTTCATAGTGTTTTGATCAGCCTGCTGTCGAAATTTTGAATTTTTACGTCGTCATATACGTCGTCATGGTTTGGCCAAATCCTGCTTTTTTTTTTCTCAGGTTTCAGACAAGTCGCGACTTCGCCGGACTACGAAAGAGCTACAACTGACTCGTGTGGAGGAACACGAGATGCATAGAAAACTGCATTTGGCGTGCCCTACAAGTTTACGAAGTTTACATGTCGGATTTTGGTCGAATCCTGCATTTTCACTGCATCCTTGTTTTTTGAACACCCTCAAGGCATCTCAAGGCTCTTTCTTGACGTCCAGGGTGGAAACCCTCAACATGTTGCTTATTCAGCACTGGGAGGTTGTGTTCAAGTTTGTGCAAGGGGAATGCACATAGTCATGATGCATCAGGAGCTTTTAAGTCATCATGTGCGTGTAAGTCTTGCAAGCAAGCACGTTATTATTTTACAGCACATTCCAGCAGACCCAAGTGTGCTGAAAAACTAAACTAGATGAAGAAGTTGCGATCATCATTTGCCCAGTTCAATCGGTTCAGTCAACCTCTGCTCACTTGATTGAGTTCTCAACACTAGAGATCCTTGCAAGGTGGACTGGCTCGATACTTCAACCCGGTCAAATCAAAAAAGAGCCAAACAAAGAACTCAAACAATTCCTATGATTGAACATGGACAGCAGTTTGAAGTTCAAGATTCAAGAGCATGCGGTCAAATAGATTGTCACATATGAACACGACTATGCACAGGCTTGAAGGTTCACCTGGTTCACCTATAATTTGTCAGCTCTGAAGCAACAACCAAGCAACACCAGGCACCAAGACCCGGTATGAGTCGAGATTGCAGCATGCCGTCCATCTCTCGTGCGACGTCGCTGGATCCAGTGCTTAACTGGGCTTGCGATGCTTGTGATGCGACTGGGACTGGCTTCTATGGTACCTCCACCAGTGTGACCAGTGACTCTGATGACACTCTCAGTGGTCATTGGCTTGGCCATGTCCAGATTTCTCGAGGGCGGGGAGCCCCGCCACCAAGCTGCTTCATTCATCCAGATGTGGAGAGAAAGGCCAATCAAAAGGACCGTCCATTGAGATATAGAGAAATTGCTCCGCCAGCAATGAATTTGCTTTATCATACTGCACTCCTATCAGTCCTTGGGCCCACCTTGATTTTCATCCTAGCCTATTCCAGATCTTCCTGTGACCACGGAATGGACTATCCAGTTCCGTATTGGATATGGCTTTGTGCTGCTCCGTTTGTTGTGTGCCACTTCATCTACGAGGTTCGAGTCTTTCGCTACACCACTATTCCTTACTTCCAAGTGGTTGGAAGGTTCCAAATGCTGACGATCCATTTGGGATTTCATCTGTGGTTTCTAATCAGTGCAGGCAAATCTTTGGCCTTTCAAGGTGCAGTATTTTCCAATGCAGTCTTTGCAGCCAAAACCTTCGCGACAGCATCGTGCCCGATTACTTATACTGCTGACTCGGGCTTCCAGCGAGAGACCAGCTTTAATGAGATTTGGGAAACAACTTTGCACCAATCGACATTTGCATTTTGGATGCGGGAGATTCCACTTTCCGCCCAGGTCTTGATTCTTTGGCTCCTCTCATTCTCACCTATCATCCACGCTTTGCTGGAGTCAATACCAGAGGATCAATGGCCGTGGCAGATCGATACTTCACTTGAAACTGACAACATATCAGCTGAATACACCAACTTTTTGGGTGGCCGATTCACAATGGGCGACTCGCTCATGCTGCTTGGCAGCGGGATGGGTATGTTTCTAATCGATGAGCAAAGCCCATCTTACCCTCGAGAGAAGACCTTTCATATTCTCGAAGGACTCACATCAAGTCTGCAGAACCAGAGCCAAACCAGTGAGCGCGGTGCGCTGAAATCAACAGAGCAGTCCAGAAATGCCCTGCGACATGTATGAGCCACTTGAAATCTACACCAGAAATGCTTTGACCAGATGCTTCTTGAAAGTGATCACACTTGGCCTTTTTAACACTGCTTTGCAGATCCATGTTCAGATTTCAGTATATGCAATGTTTCGCGTCACCAGCAAGAATGAAGAAGTGGATTTTCAGCGCTTGCTGTCTATCGCCTTGAGCATTGCAAGTGCATCGTTCTTGTTGATTCATGTGCAGAAGGTCCTGTTGTATGCTGGACAAGCCCTTTTGAAAGTCGAGCAAGTGATGGAGCATATCAACGAAACAGATGAGCCGGTGACATGGAGAGACTTGAAGAATTATTTTGTTTGGAGAGCGGCAGAGGCCCGAGTTATCCGTTATCGAGAATACGTGAGATGGTCCACAGCTGCTTTTGTGCTTGCTGTTTCCCTGGCAATTATGAAGCTCTGTATGGCCTTCAGATGTCCTGATGCGTTGTGGAACATTGGCTCAATGCATTCCTGCGTCGACCTGGAGACAGTCTTTGAGACTCTCTACGAATCGAAGTAAGTATATTGATTCTATTTGATTCTCATTTTCTACATTGATTTGCATGTACCCAGAATCATGTTGAGAGCAACAGCAATCCGTTTCAAAAAAGGAGCAAGGCGCACTCGACTTTGCAATCACAAGCCGACACAGTTCACATTTAACTTGACTTGCGCAAGTGTATCACAGTGCCACGTAGTGGGTTGTTGCTGATTGATGCTGATTGCAGTATCGTCCAAAACAGAGAAGCCGCATGAAGCAGCAATTGCCAGATCTGGGACTTGTTGAACCGGAAGGGAGCCGGAGATTTTGCCTGGCCCTTGGCAGGTTCTGGCAGGTTCTGGTGTTGGTACTGCTTCCTGCACCTGCTGCACCTGTTGCACCTAGGAAATCGCACCGAAGTGGAGGTATAGAGGTGGACATGCAGAAGACGCCCAAGGTTCTCCTGTGTCTTCAGCTTGGCACATGTTGACAAGACATTGACAATTGACGGCATTTTATGCAAAGGCGCACTTGTGACAGTAGTTGTGAAGACATGTCAATTGCATTAGCATAAAAGCATACAACTCAAAGGTTCAACAAGACACACTCATATATATATATAATTATATATATAATTTTAATATGTTTTAATTGTAATATATATATACATAGAATATTATATGTATACATATATAGATAGTATTTGGATTCAGTTGGTTCTTTTTTTGCCGCAGCCTGTTGTAGCTTAGCAACTCTCACGGCCTTCATTTAGCTTATGAGGTCGCCAAGCTCGGCGCCCGTCGACTTTGAGCCGTTTTGGACCTGGTTTCAAAAGCAGCACTTAAAACGTCATCATCGTTCTGCACGATTCTGCACAGGGTGCACAAATTCATCACATTGCTCGATTGCAGCGGTGATTGTTGTGACACCTCGCCAAAAACTAACACGAAGACACAAGCGTGCTAATATCTACCAGGCCTGAGGGAGAGATTGCTCATATGGAGATCCTCAGGCTCTTGCAGGCTTTGGCTTTGGGTGTGTTGCATCTTGATCTTTGTGTCTGTCAAGGTGGAGACACTCTATATCATTGGGTCCCTGTGTCAAGCGGACCTTACCTGATGCTTTAAGATGCTTTAAGTATTTCATTGTGACCGCATTCTACTGAAGCCGCAGCGGCTTTGTACATTGCCACCGGCATTTTCCAAAAAAGATCAAACAGTGGACCGTCTTCAAGACAACCCCCATGCCCCCATGATCCCTAATCAATAATCCTTTGCAACACATCCATTTGGCTGGCAGGCATCCTTTGACTGGGTCGCAGCCTTAAGCATAGCTGCTACAAAGTGTACAGTGAAAGGCCTGAGCTGGACAGTTGAACCGTTTGAACCGAACATGATTTCTGAGATTTTTGAGGATACTGCATTCCACTCGGTCTCTTCAGCGATGGCGGTGTTGAAAAGTGAAGGAGATGGAGAGGCTGCCATGAATAGATAACGAGTCGGAAACGATGACTTCAGGCACTCCAAGATTGGTTCCAGCTACCGTGAGAAACATTGTTTGAAATCTCAGAAATTGTGCCAGGCTTCAGCTGTCGCAAGAGCTGCAGAAGATGAGATAGGTGAATCATGGTGAATCAAGAAATGCAAAGCAAGGCAAAGCAATGCAAAGCATGCAAGACAATGGAGTGCCATCATGATTTGCTGCCCAAATGCAGGTCTCGGGTATGTGGATGCTAGCCGCCTGCTTCGTTTGAGCCCCAGATCTTCCTAGAGTACAGTATCCCATAGCCAAGGCGGAGTTCAGGGGTTCTGAGCTTTCCTCTTTGAAATTCACATGGAAATTCATATTGATCAAAATGAATCAAAATGAATCAAAATGAAAGTGTGTCATCTGTGTCACTTCAGTGCGTCGCAACTCATGGCTGCAATGGGTCTTTTACCCGTTCTGACATGTCCTGACATGTTCTGCAAAGGTGCAGCCTACTTCCGACCTCGGGATGAGGGACGCGGCTTCATCATTCTCTCACTCGCAGAGGCAGAACACTAGAAATTGCAACTGGAAACAACTGGAAACAACTGGAAACATACATACGTACGTACGCACGTACGCAAGTACGTACGTACACACGTACACACGTACACACGTACACAAGTACGTACATGCATACCTGCATACATGCATACATGCATACAGCACACATGCACACATGCATACATGCATACAGCACACATGCACACATGCACACATGCACACATGCACACATGCACACATGCACACATGCACACATGCACACATGCACACATGCA
>Ga0126342_10011558_pt1 | contig 15759 bp, 20 predicted proteins | sample Cyp1metagenome_FD_92528 | JGI IMG/M metagenome (GOLD analysis project Ga0126342, IMG submission 92528) | Coral microbial communities from Lord Howe Island, Old Settlement Bay, Australia - Cyphastrea 1 metagenome | ecosystem: Host-associated > Invertebrates > Cnidaria > Coral ... | reverse complement strand
AAGTGCCACGCCTGCCACGCGAAACGAAGCAACCAGACGTCTGAAACCTCCAAAAAGGACCACCTCTGTAAAACTTCCCATAGGCACGGCCATACGGTCCTCACGCGAACGGTTGCGAACGGTCGCGAACGGTTGCGGACGGCCACAAACGCAACGTCGAGCGAACACACCCTCAGCCCCCAGACCCCCAGAGTGAAACGGGAACCCTTGCTACGCATTCGGGAAAAGATAGAAATATTTTAATATTAAGATAGAACCAACATAGAACTAAGATACAAAATGGGAAAATATAAAGATGGGAAAAAGATAGAAAGAAAGATAGATTGGTAGATACAACATTACATGACATGACATGAAATTGCAGGACAGTACGGTACATTACAGTGCATCACAGTACATTAACAGTACTTTACGGTACATTACAGTACATTACAGTACATTGGATAGATTAGATAGATTAGGTAGAATAAAAAGAACAGAAAGAATAAATAGGATAGATAGGTAGGTACATACATTGCATTGCATTGCGTTGAGTTGCTTTACGTTCCATTCCATTCCATTGTGGTGCATTGGTTTAAGTTACGTTACATTACAGTAAATTGCATTACACACATACATTACATATGTAGACGCGTAGATATACTGTAAATAAATAAATAATTATATATATATGATATTATATATGTATCTAGATTGCATGACTGGGATTCGTACATCGACGGGGATCCACATCTCAGATGATCCGTGCAGCAAACAATGCAATGGGGATCTCATACAAGCCGGCCCCTTTCTCAAACTGGGAATATCCCTAAAACATTGTACAACTTTGTACAAAGTTTGTACAACATGGTACAACATTGTACACCTGGGTCACGGCAATGGCTGTGGGCCACTTACACAAAGTTGGCTGCACATCCAAACAGAAGTGGACTGCAAGATTCTTCAATTCACCGCAACAAAAAGTTGCGGCATTTTTGGCAACCGTAAGGATACCCATCATCATCCAAATAGTTGCGTAGAAGTACTCACCTGCAAATTGCAACCTTTTTGGGATAAGGATCACTGGTTTTGTAACCCTCTGAAATACATTGCATCGGACGGGCGAGAAGGCACAACCCACTTATTTTTCAGCATCTATTTCTAGTGGAAACTCTCTGTTTGCTGCATTGTTGGTTAAACCCCCATGTCTTATCCTATGCCGTTGGTTGGGTATATGTTCTTGGTTATCAATTCGCCCAGACCAATTCACCCCATCTGGCCTTACCCAGCATGCTGGTGGGTTCGTCGCAATCATTCACCTGCAGCCCAAGACCCTGCTGCACAAAGAGGCGATTCCCACCCACACCAAGGTTGAATCAAAGTTCCATGAACGATTCTTTTTGTGACTGTGAATGCAATACCACAAATATCGCACGATTTTTGCTGTACTATATGCAAGAAATTATTTGTTCGGTTCATATGCGACAAAACCACCATGTCCCCAGCAAATCCGCTGATCCAACCAGCCGAGAAATCTCAAACAAAAAACAAAGGGGTGTTTCATTTTCTGCAGCCTAAAATTTCTGAGTGAAGTGTTTCGGATTAGTTCTGAACAAACTCCACCACCAAGTTTTACCATCACCAACCACAAAAATGAAAGTTCAAATTCACTGACCCCACGTTCAAATGCAATTGCCAATTCCATTTCATTTTTGTTGCAAAAAACTGCGGATCATCCCACCAGCCTTCCAGGTGAGATCTTCAGGTGCCCACGTGGCAAAACCACCATCTGAGTAGCTGCCCAACACAGCGGGCGGTTCCCGCGACGTCACGCGCAGCATCCGGAGCGGCGTTGTGCTCCGAAGGGCCACTTCAGCGGCTACCAGGAGTTCTATGGCAGCAATGGCCATGGTGACCAAAAATAAATGCGCTTGATGAGTTGATGGATTGATGGTGATGAGGATAATAATGTGGATGTGGATGTTGAAGTTGCTGTTGATTTTGACTTAGTTGATAATCGAGCGCCAACAGAATATGTGAGGATAACCATAGGCTTATAGCTTGGATTGAACGCATAATTTGGTTTTATTGTCGTGGAAAAATTGCCCGCTATTGCGTCACCGGGGGAAATTGTGTTTTAGACATAAACTCACACCACCACTTATCATTTCAAAAAAATGTGTTGGTGCTGCTGTTTGGTAGCCACATTGTTTTGTATTTGCACGTATGTTTGTGTCCTGTCAACTGCTTGATCCACGTCGCAGTGCAGCAAACGGCGCATATATATTCTTTGTTCGACACGGAAAGCCCTGCTGAATATACTCATAGTTTCCATACAACTGAAACGACTCAATTAGATTCCGTATTGTAGAACCCAATAGTATATAGTTGGTCTTGGACCTGTCGCTACATAGGTATTTGAACAGATTTCAATGGGTGATGTGGGGAAACACAAGGTCTCTGCACACCGATGTCGGGGAAACATTATCCTTTGGCATTCGGGAAAATCATCTTATCTTTTTTTGGCAATTAAATTATCAATTGAAGCTGCAACGCCACTTTTGCCCTCAAACCAGCAGAAGGGTCGACAGGCCAGCAGCACAAAAGCCAAGGAAAACGCCGGAAACATCTGCCCACAGTGTCGCCTGACAGAGCGAACTTTGTCTGGCAACAGCTGCGCATTCTGTGGAAACGGTGAAAGCTGGGTCTCGGCGTTGCCGCGCCTCTGGAGCCAGCACGTCCTGCAAGCAGCCCCGCTGTGAATTGCAACATGAAATCTGGGAACGGCCGCTGAACTCCTGGTCAGCTTCCCTTTCCAGGTCTGCCCGCCATGACAAAACATCTTCTGGAAGAGGGCGGCACTCGCTTCGCTTGCGCTCCTCAGTCAGCACCAGAAGAGTTGCATGGCGTGTTTTTGCAAGTGGTACGAGCACGTTTGTTTGTAGGCGTGCGAGGGGGTCCTCCACCGCCATGCAGGCGGCTAACGCCATTGAACGGTGAAAGCCTCACAGGTCAAACAAGTAATTATTTCCAGGCATGGCAGGTGAGGTGCGTCTGGATGTTCTTTTCAAGCGGGGAAAGCCTGCGATGCTGTCTCGTGTGTCAGTCGTGCCAGCCTTGGCCAGGTGAAGTGCATTGGCGGCGAAGAAGACTATGAAATCTATGAACCTAAACCAACATGCAAACAGATGCTCATGGTCCCTCAGGAGCAAGCCGTGCCAGTTGCTAACCTGAGGCTGAAAGAAAGCTTTCGCAACTGGAACCCTGAAATTAAATGCCTAATGCAAGAGGCTGGCAGGAATCATCTGAGCAATGCTACCGGTATGAGGACAAGTCTCGAAGGTATGCCCGCGCAAGTGACAAGTCTGCAACCTGAGTTGTATGAGGCGCTATGTATGCTTCACTCCGGAACTGTTTCTGGGCCCGCTTGTCTGCTTGTCCGTCACTAAAAACTTAATTTGATGTGCCGCTTGAGGACCCGGCCAGCACAGGGGCCATGAGCCAAGAGACTGGGATCGGAATACCTTGCACTGGTAAGAATTAAAGTACCGGATAGCAACCCCACATGTCAACTTCTTCCAATAATTTCAAACAGGTGTGAAAGTGAGATGGGAAAGGCAGGAAAAATAACGGAGATGCTGGAGGACCGGTTGTGTGCAAGAGTTGTACGTGAAAGTGAGGTGTATGAACGTGTTGTATGTGAAAGAGGTGTGTGTGTGCATGTGTGTGCAAGAGTTGTGTGTGCAAGAAAGAGTTGTGTGTGTGAAACAGTTGTGTGTGAAGCAGTTGTATGTCACAGAGTTGTGTGTGAAAGAGCTGCGTGTGTCAGAGTTGTGTTTGGCAACGTTGTGAAAGAGTTGTGTGACAATGTTGCGCCAGGAGGACAGGAGGAGGACGTGGCGGCGGCCAGGTACAGAGCGGAAAAACAAGAACCTCGCACAATGATGTGGGGAACACAACCAGCATTCAATGTCACCACAGAGAATCACCAAGCCTGTTCCTGGTTTTGAAAGCTGCGCATAAAGGCAACGTCACAAAAATCGGAAGCCGTCTAGAGGAAAGATAGCCACACCTGAACCCACCATGATTTAGCACCAGATGGCACTAGACCCTTAACCCAAGTCCTTTTGGTTCCTCTCCTTTCCTGCTACATCATGTGTCACCCCAGTCACCTGGCCAAATCGCCCAGCGTGGATGCCGCAGGGCGCAGAAGGCGCCCAGTGCAACTAAGCCACCGCTGGTGGAGCTCAAACCTGCAAAGACACCGGAGATAGTGGAGCAAGTACACCACAAACTTGAACAAACTTTATGATTTTGCCCATGATGCATAGCTAGTCAGGCTTGGTAGGCAACAACAGACGCATGTAATCGCACTTTGTGTGTTGTGCATGCCCCCTGCAAGAAGAAGAGTCATACCCTTAATGCCTTCATGTTGCGAGCCCACATAGTAATGATGCACAGTCAGAGCCATTGCCTTGCAAGACCGGAAAAAAATCCTCTGTTCGGAAAGAGATTGGCTGGGAAGAAAAACCAAGTCATTGGGGATCACTCTGCATTTACCTTGCAAATATGAGGCTGTCAAATCACTGCAGCATCAGCGTCCCTTCCAGGCATCTGGCATTGCTCAAGATGGTCGTAGTGCCAACAAGCAGCAGCAGAAACCGTGCACCATACAGCCGTTCCAACCTCGATTACAAGTTGTCGCCACAACGGGAACCCTTCGCTGCACCACACACTCCACCAATAGGACAAAGACTTTGAATCGCATGAGGCCAATGGCAGACCCAACCAATCCTTCCCCGAGAAGTTCATCCACATGGGCCATGCATTCACCACCAGCCTTTTAGCCAAGCAACAAGGTCCCCCCAAACAGCAACAGGGCTGCATCCGACAGGATCCGGGCCGGCTGCTCCCCGGCACGCAGCAAAGAGGCCAGGAAGAGGCGGTGGAACTCATGGACCTGGCGAAGCGCAATGAATTGGCTTTCTTGCCCCTGCAACGTGTTTCCAGTTGATGTACCCTCTGGTAAACTAACATAGCTATGGAAAATCACCATTTTTAATAGGTAAATCAACTATAAATGGGGCATTTTCAATAGCTACCTTAAATTACCAGAGGGTACATGGAACATCATTGAAGCCAATCCGTCCGAGTCAAAGCACGTGACGAAGGCATGTTTGCACTCAGTGAATGTGCCTGCAGTGGCCAGGTGGCTGAGCAAGCAGCTAAACCTCATGGCTGCCAGCACCACCAAAACACACTGGAAGTGATGCTGTCTCGAATTCCAAGGCAGTTTTTCAAATAATATCTATGTAAGATCTATGCAAGGCCTACACTATGTGCACTCGCAAATATGCATGGTCAAAATCACAAACAGGTTTGGGCTCTGCAAGAATGCCCTTCCCATGGTGCTGACATTCAAAGCTGAAATTCTATTGACGCATTGGGCTCATTTATGATAAGCACCACCAATTTTTCGTGGGCCCAGAATCGTGCTATTTCCTTGCCATGGGGCGCTTTGTGAATTGCTCCAACTTTTCTTGCAGCTCCTCGAGGGAATTGGACCTCCGCACCTTCCAGTTTCATGGTGAAGTCTACCGTGCTTCTAATGCTCGTCAAGGAAGGTCACAGCAGCACTACTTCGTATGAAATGAAAACAAATGCGCCGCCAAGCCCAGAAAGAAAGTCAACACAACGCGACTGAAATAGAGCGGTGGCAACACAATTTGGAACTCGCTTTCCTTTCCACAAGCCGCCTAACCACCCACATGAGCAATTTTGTGCACATGACCCATCTTGGCAAACAAATTACTGGTGATAAAACTTTTCTGCATTTGCAAGAAGAGCCCAATCGCTCATCAAACTTCAACGCGTCCTTTCCATTCCTTTCTTAACATGCTGTCCCCAGTCCCCATTGTTGTCCCTGACCTGTTGCCACAAGGCCGCTGCCGCCATAGTAGCAGCACTTGAGGCCAAGAACAGTGATACCGAGGCCCAGGGAGTGCGACGGTCTTCAGGATACGCGAAGAGTTGCAAAGAACTGGCGCTCTGCTGCCAGTCCTGCAAGGCTTTGGCGCAACCCGGGAACCAAAAACGAAAGAAAGGCTAGCACTCGAATGCTACAAGCCTAGACTGAATGACGCAAATGAAGTGTCCGGATGGTGAAAAAAGGCTTGCGACCTGAAATGGATTGCTAGCTTCCTTCTCCAGCAAAACGGTTTTGATACATGAACACACATAAGGAAGCCCGAACACACTTTTGAAACCCAATCCCAGAGAAATCCATTGAACCCAACCGGCCCAATGTCTGGTTCCACCTTTCCAACAGGAGGTTTCTTAGCATGGCCTTAACCGGTGCGTCCTGCCGTTCCCACACAGCACTTTGTCTGTTCAAAGGTTTGGGCACAGCTTTTTGTGGCTCCTGAAGTCACCAAGGGCATCGGCATCAACAGAACTGGCTACTGAGAACCATGTCCATTAAGCAGTGGACTAAAGTACAAATCTTGTTGCTGCGGCCATTTCGGTGGTACAAGGATTGTTGAAGGTGTACCCCAATGTTCATTATGAAACCATGATACATCTCCAATAGCTGGGCATAATCATTGTTTCCCAGCCTCAAATTTTCACTCAACTTGAAGGGCTGGAGGCCTGAGCAATTTGAACCCTGGAACCTTGCAACGATGATACCTAGTGGAAGAGGTTGGATTAGGCTCCTACCCTGCTGTATCAGTGCTGAATTGGAAATTGAAGCATAGAGAGCGGGCTGGGCTGCGCACGCTTTGCTAGAGTCGGATTGGACTTGGAACCCTGCTGCTTTCACTTGAAAACATTGGAAGCTTGATGAACCCTTGGAACGCGCGAACCTCTCTTAGCCAAGGCTCATAGGCATTCTGCTGTTGGGAAAAACGATAATAGCATCAACAATAATATTATATACATAAAAAGCCAAAGGGTAGTTCATGTCAGAGCATGCTTGGCACTATGACCTATTCCCATGACTACCCGTGCCAAAAAAGCTTTGCTAAACAGCTATCCCAGCAGTCATCACCAATCGTATCGTCACCTCCGTTGAGACCAGCACCTACCAAGTCATCTACTGTCCAGCACAATTTCCACGCTCCTCCGCAGGTCTCGGACGGCTGCGCCGGGCTTCAAGCTCCTGAAGTGGTTGTTCCCAGGAGAAGCAAATACAATTCAGCTACTCAATTTTTCAGTCTCAACTACAATCTGCAGCCACTGCCCAGCTGCGAAATGGTCACATGAGGTGACGGCTGGCTAACGTTGTGTGTTATGATTTTCTCTCAGAGCGCGGCGTTTGCAGCACATCAACTGATTTCAGGTTTGAAAGTTCCGAACGGGAACTCTTGTTCATGGACATCTCCTTGACCTTTTCCATCCCTCCAAACCAGCAAGCCCAGCATGGTCTCCTTATTCCACCATTCATCGGTAGATGCGCCTCTGAAAATTGTGTCCACAGCGGCCCAAACCGTGTTATCCAGCTGATAGCTGGATAAGATATTGTTCTGGATTCATTCCACAACATGTTGGGACTGCCACAGTTGGAAGAACCAATCCTTGTGCACACTGCCACTTCCGAGCCATCTTTCCCCTTGCCTCTCCGCGCGAGCTGCCAGCATCGAGCTCTGGAGCACCTCAATGAACCCATGCAGTGCCGTGGGGCAAATATTGCAGTTGTGGGTTACTCCTAAACAAACCAAGGCCTTTTTCGACTTGGAGAAGCTGAATTCAAAAATGTTTTGTAGATATCTTTGTGGTGAGAAGCGACAGCGACATTGTGACATGTGCTGAGTCACCGGTCATGTTGGTCATCCCCAAAAAATGACAAGCAAACATGCAACCAAATGACAGCCTTCCTTGCCGCAGCAGCATCATAGCATCTTGGATTGGGCCCCTTCTGGATTGATGCCGTTGGTTCCCCTCTGATTGGTTCTGTGATGTGGTGGAATCATCATCCCAGTGGTTGGCTTCGTTGGGGCCTGTTGCTTACGTCTTTCACTGTCTGGACATACCGGCAAACCCCAAAGATTCAGCTCAATACACAAGTGAGACACTGAATTGGTAGATCCATTCAGATTCAGTGACAACGATTGTTAGAAGTTTTTCGCTTGCCTTTTCTTGCTTCTAAATTGGCATGTTTTACTTCTTGTCGAGCAGCTGCACCTTCTCAATAAAGTTTTGTGAGAGGGGAGGGACAACGCAGTCATTCCCGTTCAAAAAGCTTGACACCAAGGCTATTCCGACGGTCGTGAGACAAAACCAGGATTGGCAGTACTGAATCATGGTCTCTTTGGCTGCAGCTTCGGCCGCGCTTTTTGAAGCTATGCCAAATGAACGGCGATCACGATATGGCTCCAATACTCATCCATCGTTGATGAGGCCATCGCAGTGTCCCTCGGTAGAGGGGATATAATTCCTTGGAAGGGCTAGCTTTGATAAAATTCTCAAATAAGACTCTTGCTTCAGCAAGTACAAGTAGAGGTGATTGTACTCCAACCGTTTCAGTCTCTGTGTTGAATCTTGGTTTGAAACCACCAACCAATATGATATTTGTTGTAATATTTGTTGTATATCTATATATATAATATATAACCATAACATCCCATTGACCACAATTGAATCACTATAGATCCATAGTAGCCCATTTACCCAGTCATTAAAATCCGTTAAGGCGCACTATTTCGACCTATCCTCACCTCGCCATTAGAGGTCACCGTCACCACTGAGACCGCGGCTCGCTGGCACCGCTGGAGCAGTAGACAATACTTCCAACCTGAGATCTTTCAGATGACGCGAAGCCATCAGTTTCCCTAGAACAAAAAAGAATAATGTTCCCTTTATTGTTGGAGTAAAGAATCAGTAAAGAACCTCCACATTTGCCATCGTCCTTTTTGAATGGAATAGATCACAATAGATCCCAAACCATCTTCAGACAAGTAGCTCTGGAAGCTTTCTCTAAGGCACCTGGTGGCGTTTTCTATGAAAATCCTTGATGATCTACTTTTTTGCAGAGTTCCAGTGTTCCATTTCCAAATGGGATTGGCTGAAGCTGCGAAAAGATGCCCGGCTGCACCTTGCACCAGGCACAATGCCCAGTACTCCGTGGTCAATGGCAACAGAAAGGACACCACCAAATAGCCTTGGCTGCGCCCAACTTTTTGATGTTGAAATACAAGGCACCAGCTTCAAAGATCCAACATCCCGAAAACCGCAAAAAAAAACAGAGATACCACGACTCTGCCGTTCAGAAATCTCTCCTGACCTTGATCCTAGTGACTTTCAAGGATACAAAGCACTTGGGAGTTCCAACATCAATGGAAAGATTATAGCATAAGGGGTTGAAGGATCAAGGAGCCGTTGCGCGAAGTCACCATGGCCTTGGACAGTCTCTGTCAGTATCATTGTCAGTCGGAAAACTCATTCCTCACCAAAAATCACCACTAGCATACTGCAACATGCTGCCAGGGCTCTCCTAGCGTGATGGCTCTTTCATAGCCCTTCAAACTCGGCTTGTACCAACCTTGCAGCTCATATTGCAGGGATACAAGGAGCTATTGCTAATAGCAATGCCAAAACAGGTTCGAAGTCCAGGAACCGCATGAATGCTACGATTTGAAACCCGGGAAAAGCACACCACTTTCATTCTGAATCCCAAAAATGGGTCTCACCAAACCACTTCATCCGCCCTTGTGACATACAAAATTCATCCCAGCAACGTCCGAATTGACCCCGCTGGTGCTTCAAGTACCGTTCGAAGCCTTAGAATCTTAGAAGCGCTTCAGGCAGCAAATTCCACAGTTAGATGTGTACTATGATGCTTTGTGGTGTGAAAATGCAAGACACATTCAGTCTACCCAGTGAGAAACACCTCCACCTTACAGTATCTTAACGAAGGAAAAACCTCTGACCTTGCGCGCCAAAACCCCAGAAATTGAACTAGAACATGGATATCTATTGATGACTGGCGATGCAGGACACATGTGCCACATTGATCAAGCACTGCTTGAATAGGAAAAAGTGAATCTGAAACTTGCAACCCTGACAAGGGCCCTGGCGGATGCGGACGTTCAACGATACGCAGTTGAAGCGGATGCCACTTTCAGCCTCAAACTGAAAGGCTGTTTCTTCTAGAAGGCAAGTTAATTCCTTTAAACTTGAAAAATCACAGGTAGCTTTGAAGGGCTAGCGGCTAGCAAGTTGACCAAAATCTCATGTATCCGAACCAAAAGTGAAAAATCTACAGCTGTGCTTCAACATCGTTGGCTCTTGGATCGCGGGGCATCAAGTAAGAAAGGCAACTTTGCCGGCTTCACATCTAAAGTTAAACACCCAAGACCAAAGCAATCCGTGCAGACTTAGACTTTCAATTTCTTGAATCTTCCTTCCTTTGAAATCGACAAGGCAACATGGCTAATCTTTTTTACTATTCTCAAAAACATGTCCTATATCTCATTTCCTTCATCCAAGATGGCCAACAACGTAACCTGCGAAACCCTCACCAGAAAGAACTTACGGTTTTCTCATGATTTGAAAGCTGTATCAGTTGGTGGTGTCATCATGAATTCATACATCCAAGAATCATCCATGAACCAACATCGAAATGAATCATCCATGGTTCAGTTCGCTTATCCCGAAGACAACAGAAATGATGTGAACGAATCCTCATTTCCAATTATTTCTGGATCCTTTTCCCATGCTTTTCCCATGCTTTTCCCATTTGAATGTCGTTCAAAAAATGGCCCAACGAAATCACCAGCCGCGTCGCCATGTTCCGCAGCTCACTGTGCAGGTCGCCCCGGTGCAACACCGTGACTTTCTCCTCGAGACCTGGTAAAAGGTGGGAAATGACTAGGGGTTTTCTGATTTGGGTGGGATAGACACCTTCAATTCGACAGTTTAAACTGTTCTGATATATTATGATATATATATATATGTATATTATATATATATTGGACATTATTAAATTATTGGACGATTTTGGAACATATCTAATATATCAGTATATTGGCAAATAGTATTTATCAGTATCTATAATGAATCAGAAGATTTTGGTATATTGGTATCTATATATTGTTAATATCAATATATTGGCAACCTGGACTGGTATTCAAGTTTGCACCTTCACCAAATTGCGGTTCACACGGGAACCTCGTGCTACAGGCCTCCTGGATGGTGACATATACTTTTCTATGCTGGTGGTGGCAGTTGAAATACGAAAGACAATAATCATCACCAACCAGGATAGGGAGTTGAACCAACAAAGATGTGGATATCTCAAAAAATGGCGGAAAGAATCACAATCTTTTTCGATAGCCCCCGTAAGGTTAAATTAAAATGCTCGCTATGATTGGGGAAGAAATGGGAAAAATACCGGGTTCGTTGCAGAAAATCTATGAACATTTTCTCCGCGCGTGGATTGAATGCAGTATCTACACTGACTGAGCAGTTAGTTGCATCTGTGACTCTGTGTGAGCTCATTTCCTATGTCGGCTCAGCACTTTTACGACTTAATGTGAGTAAAAACAATGTCACAAACCACCCACGACTGGGAATAGTAAGTTTATACCACCTATAAACATGATCATGACTGACAAAAACCGTGTGTTTATGGCATATTTTTTACCATTTTACCATATTTTACCTAGAAAAAACCATGAATTTCCAGCCAAGTGACCATTCAACGCTGCATTCTCCCGGCACAACTTGGCCAAGCCCAAGGAGTCCTCCAGCAGCACCACCTCCTGGGCGCTAGCTGCGGCGCAACGGAGGCCCCACTGGCCACACTGGGCCCAGGCGTCCAAGACGGTGCCGGCGCCAAAGGCTTGGGCCAACGGGGCGCGTAGCGCCTCCAGGCTGTAGTTCCAATGTCCTGCGTCTTAGGATGGAAATGATGGGAAAGAATGATACAAGGTGGTGCCCCCCAGTTATAAGTTGGTTTATAATCCCATTAACTATAGATATATCTACCATAAGTCCTAGTTGTTTGATATGATTTACCCTCTGGTTATTTAACATAGCCATGGAAAGATCCACCATTTTTAAGAACGGTAAACCATCTATTTCTATCGGCCATTTTCCATGGCTATGTTAAATAACCAGAGGGTATTTTCGAATAATAAATCCACTAAGTAAAAAATAGAGTGGTCCAAAACCGCAGCTGAATGATTGGGGTGAACCAAGCACCATGAAATATTAGATCTGGAACAATTGGGGGCTTGTGAAATCGACAGTCATGGCGGCAATAACATACACGAGTTCAATGATCAAAACCAATTCCAGCAAGCTGAGTCATAGTTGGTATACGTTGGTATAGCCAGATGTTAACCCCCCAAAATGATGAAAATCACCACGACCAATTCCCGGTCCTGGCACTAAACCCTGCAGCACATCCACATCAAAGGAGGCCAAAGGTTCCACCACGCGGACCTGTGCCGTGGGGTGTGCCGTCAAAATTCACAAAGATCCAGCTGTCATGACATTGTTGGAACAGATCTATCTCAAGGTGGTGATAACCCAGGAAATGGATGGAAATTGCATCTTCTCTTATCAAACTGTCGTAGACATGTCACCCACCACTTTCCAAGTCGGCATCCACCAGGACACACCTTGGATGCATCGCCACGAGTGATGCTGGTGGTGAACTCAGAGCCCTCCTGGGCCCATTTTTCCTTCTTGGCGGTCATCCGATGCACTGTCCTCGGTGCCATGCATGGATGGGGCGCTTGGAGCTCTTTAGCCGTTCTTGGTTTGGACACCTTCCAAAAGCCCGAGCAAAACCCAAGTTCTTTGAGTCACAGCCGATTATAGAATCCCAAGACCGCATTCTTGGATGATGATCCCTGTTAGAAATGGTTCGCAACCGTGATTAGCAGGTCCCTCAATTCGGGGCCCTTCCTTAGAACCTTGTTACAAGCATGTAGATAAGGTGGCCAAACCTCTTTTACCCACGCTTGTTGCTTGAACCTCAATCTTCATTGCTGGTTACAGTAACCTCTGGTAATTTAACATAGCTATTGAAAATGGTCATTTATAGTGAGTTTTCCCATTAAAAATGGTGATTTCCAATAGTTACGTTAGTTTACCAGAGGGTAACCTCGATGGTGGTTTTCAACCACTGATTCTATCCCAGTCATCCCAGTCCCAGTAGCAGCTGCTTCAACTTGCCGATCCAACGTGTCAGTTCCTCCTGAACGCCACTGTGGGAATGGGCTAGGATACATCACATTGGAAAAAGATACAACATCTGAAAGGGAAGCGAACTCATTTATCCAAATTTCTCCACAGTTATGGCCATGACTATCAGTTATAACCTATGGGATTATACATTCTATAAATGGGGTTAGTTCAGTACTTATAACTGGTAAAGGGCCATATTTCTCCATCTATATATATGTTCATTGCTGTGCAAGGGACAGGAAGGTTTGTTTGACACATTTGCAATGCATTGCGAGGAACAGCCACTGATGGATTGATGAAGTAACAAACCCAAAACGCAATGTCAAAGGTCCTCAACATGATGGAAGACTTTTGGAAGAGCCTCCCGTTCCATGGCTTGGTAAAAACCAATGTTTTACGTTTTGCTTCAAACATGTTCCAAGACATTAGTTGGTTTCAACATGCTTCAATCATTTAATCGTGAATTTCGCACTTCTTCTCCCCCAGTTCCCCAGTTCTCTGCCGTCCTGCACCAAGAGTTCCAACTTCACTGAACCAACGACTTCGAAGGTCACCACGGCACTGGATCCGAAACGGTCCACCAGGACACCTGGGCCATGGATGGCCATGGAACATCCGACCCCAAAGATCCAGCATCCAGTCACCATGTTGATTTTTTCCCCCCTTCCCCCCCAAAAAAAACGACATTTTTATCATCATTATTTTCCCACCAAAAAAAAAACCGCCTATTTTGGTGATTCCGAAACAACAACCGATTGGGGAGAACCGGGAGCCCACCTGGCAAGCCATCTTGATCTCCATTGAAGGCCCGGCAATAGGCAGCGCCTTCGCCGTGTCGCCGCTGGCGCTGGGCGAAGGCAGACTTCAACCGCGCAGACAGCAGCTCCTGGCAGTTGGTTGTCAGTTGTTGTAGCTACGATTTGCCGGTTGAAATATCAATCATATCCACATTGATACCCTCTGGTAAACTAGCATAACTATGGAAAATCACAATTTTTAATGGGAGAACTCACTATAAATGGCCATGTTCAATCGTTATGTTAAATTATCAGAGGGTATCCACATTGATATCCACATATCATATATACTGATATCCATACTGATGTCCATTGTTGATGTCCCTACTTGAGAACCAATGACCAGGTATCTGATTTGAATTACTAATTGGTATCAATAAATATTGGTGAAGTACTCATCTTCTCCACATCTTTGGACTGTCCTGCGTGACCTCTGTACCACTGGCTACACCCTCCATACGACGCAGCACGATGGAAGCTTGCCTGATGCCATTGCTTTGGGACAAACATGGGATAGTTTCGTTGGATTTTACACAGACATGGATACACAAACGATAAACGATGATTGATGGTTGATTCATAGGGGTGGACTTCGACTAAGTGGATAGCGAGATTGTTACGGGGGTTATATCCCAACTTTTTGGTGGTTATTTCACCATGGTTCTACCCCTTCATAACCCCAACTGCAGCGTCCACGGAAAGCCGGAAAATCATCATCTAAACCAATCTTGTTGAACGATTCATAGAAGTTTAAAGGCCTTAAATGGGGAAACCATGTTCGAAAAAGACCCATGCGTTGCCGGTCAGGTTTCTAGAGAGTTGCGGATCCCCGTCATGTACCATGTGAATTCCTTCGCAAAAGTGCATGTTTTCGCGCAATATCCATGCCAACCAGATCTGAAAATACCTTCCATTTCCAGATCAGAACCAAAGACACCAGCACCAAAGTTGAAGAAAAAGAACATGCAGCCGGAACAAAGCAGCATCAAAGTACACAACTTAAGTTGGGCTATCTATATTTCCAGCCAGCTTCCTTAAACCTGGCTATTTTTTCTAAGAACACGTAGTTTCAGTTTCTTCCCAGCCTGTTGAGGATGCCAACTCCCATGGGGCGACCATTGTGGCCTGAAATGTCTACCTCGGCGAAACCAGAGGTTTTGGTGACTCTGAACTACCCTCCGGTAAATTGAGCAGTGTTCAAAACCCCTCTGTTATTCCATTTAATCCTGGTAGGTTAAGAACGGGATTCCCCGTTCTTGGATTATGAAATAATCCCCAAGATATTGGGTAGTATAATCTCCTATGATCATCAAGCAACAGGCGTTTTGAACACTGCTCAATTCATGTAGACCCTGAACATGGCCAATTTTTGGGTGGACACTGGACACTAGTCGTCCACCCGCCAATTAAGGCAGGTTTGATGTAAGTTGGGGGGATGGTAGTCAATACCACCAACCACCAAGCAGTATGATGTCAATCCCCATCTTGAAGAGCTCCCTCCTCTGACTACATCCCATATCTCATCCCGGCCAAAAAACACGAGTTCACCCCATGGACCAAGTCTACTCTGAACTAACTGGGCTTATCACAAGCCACCAACTGAGATGAACCATCAAGTAACACTATTAACCAGTATTAACCACTGTTTAACCTATTTAACCACTAATTAACCACTATTTAGCCACTATTTAGCCAACATTTAACCACTATTTAGCCACTATTTAGCCAACATTTAACCACTATTTAGCCACTATTTAGCCAACATTTAACCACTATTTAGCCACTATTT
>Ga0126342_10011557_pt1 | contig 15760 bp, 9 predicted proteins | sample Cyp1metagenome_FD_92528 | JGI IMG/M metagenome (GOLD analysis project Ga0126342, IMG submission 92528) | Coral microbial communities from Lord Howe Island, Old Settlement Bay, Australia - Cyphastrea 1 metagenome | ecosystem: Host-associated > Invertebrates > Cnidaria > Coral ... | reverse complement strand
TTTGGAAGTTGAGATGTCGAAAAAGTGCACGCCGTTGTGGCGCGAAGCACATTTCCAAGTCAAAATGTACAAAACACACCACGTTCGGACCACTTTTGGAAGTTGAGATGTCGAAAAAGTGCAAGCCGTTGTGGCGCAAAGCACATTTCGAAGTCAAAATGTTAAAAACACTAGGGGGTTCGGACCACTTTTGGAGGTTCAGATGTCGCTTCGCTTCACTACAGTACACTACATTACACTAGTCTACACTACACTCCACTACACTTCACTACATTACACTACACTACACACCACAACACTACAACTACAACTACACTCCACTACACTCCACTACACTCCACTACACTCCACTACACTCCACTACACTACATTACACTACACTACACTCCACTACACTAATTACACTACATTACACTACACTACACTACACTACACTCCACAACACTACAGCTAGAACTACACTCCACTACACTAAATTACACTACACTACACTACACTACATTACACTACACTCCACTCCACTACACTCCACTACACTAAATTACACTACACTACGCTACATTACACTACACTCCACTACACTACATCACACTACACTACACTACCTTCCCCTACACTTCACTACATTACTCTACACTACACTACACTACACTACAACTACAACTACACAACTACATTCCACTACACTCCACTACATTACACTACACTACATTACACTGAAAGACACTGCACCACAGATAGACAGGTAGACAGATAGACAGATAGATAGATAGATAGACAGAAAGACAGGTAGACAGCTAGACAGATAGACAGATGAAAGCGACAGAGAGAGAGAGAGAGAGAGAGAGAGAGATAGATAGATAGACAGGTAGACATCTAGACAGATGAAAGAAAGAGAGAGAGAGATAGATAGATAGGTAGGTAGGTAGGTAGATAGATCGATAGATACATAGGTAGATAGATAGGTAGGTAGATAGTCAGAGAAAGAGAGAGAAAGAGAGGAGAAATCAATCACCTTTCGGTCCATCAGTGGCTTCGCTCTGCCATCCGTGATTCACAACAACCAACCTCTCCTATAGGTTTCTTATTTTTGAAACTTCCGCCACCGCCTTGTGCGGTACTACTGGTATTTATTTATTAACCGTTATTAACCATTATTAACCACTATTAACCACTATTAACCACCATTATCCACCAACCACCATTTCAACATTTCTCACTTCGGCACTTCGGTGGTTGCCTTGCCATGGGGTTTTCCAATTCCTTAGGGACTTTCCTCCGGAGTTGGATGCCAAGGGTCGGTCAAAGCTTGGCACAGAGGGGATGGCCATCCATGGTAAACTAAGAGATTATAGGTTACCTAGGTTATGGATGATTAATAGGTGATTAATAGGTGATTAATAGGTGATTATATGATTATAGATGATTATAGATGATTATAGATGATTATATGATGATCATGGATGATTAATAGATGATTATATGATTTAAAGCCTCACTACCCTCTGGTAACCTCTGGTAACCTCTGATCTCTGGTAATTTGTCACATAGTCACATAGCTATTGAAGCCATGGCTATAGAAATAGAGGGTTTACCCAGCTACAAAATGATGGTTTTCGGCGGGCTATCGTTTTTTCTGTTTGGACGCGCCAATGGGATCACTGGGATGACCATACCCCCCACTATTAACCGTTATTAACCAGTAAAAGTCAAGTATTTCCTCGAGAATCGGTAGTTCACTGTGCTATGACAAGCTCAAGGGACAAACAGGGCTGTGACCCGATCTTTTGTTGAAAAGTAACACAGTATAGAAGCTTCTGACACCAGCGGACTCAAGTAAAACCGCAGCAAACGGAAGGGAAAAACATTGAGTTCGCGCTGCCAATGGAGACGAAACGCCTGTTTTGCACCGGATCTCCGCAAAGTCACCCCCAGGTAAAGCCGCGTACATACTGTGGCAAATCCAAAAAAATCCATTTCACTACTTTCTGCAACTCGCACAAAGCGAACGCCACGTTCTCTAAGGTCGCGAAGAATTCACGAAGATGATCCTGGAGTTGATCTGCCATCCACAGATCAAACAAAAATGTTTCGAGCGATCCTCACCATGACATTCTATCCTGCATATTTCCCCACGCGCATGCCGCAGGTTTCTCTGCAATACGGACGATCTACGTAAAAATTGAAATCCTATCTAGCATTTTTCTTGGCATATATTCCCCGGCGTATATTTCTTGATATAGATTGTCAGGCGTAGGAGTCAGTGTTCGAACATGATGGCGAAGCCATGTATGTGGTCTTCCCCGATCTTTTTGTGGTGCCATAATGTTCATAGTTTTCAGGAGCAACCAAATGAAGGTACAAAAAATGAATGCAGAATAAACGGTTCGCTGCCGAAGGCACTGGCGTCCACAATGGCTTTGGTTTTTGGTCGTACTTGTACCAAAGCTCGAAGGTGCCGCGACGCGAATCGTGAAGGGAGAGGGCAACATGGTTGCGGCAGCGCCAGGCTGCTGACAACGAGATGGAAACTGCATGGCCATGCTGTGAGAACGTGTTCCAAGGTCACTGTCAGGTTAGCAAAATGCTGCCGCACCAAATCTGTTCTTAACACTTCTAGCACCATTGCATTGATCCGTCAAAGAAATGTTAAGAGCAAACAGGCCATCAACAATACACCAACAAAATGCATCATCACCCTTAGTTAATGATGGTTAATCATCGGTTCAAAAATAGGCTGGTTGCTGGTTTCAACCAACCCCTCTGAAAAATGATGGAGTGAAAGTCAGTTGGGATGAGGAAATTCCTAACTGAATGGAAAAATAATCCAAATGTTCCAAACCACCAACCAGCTTTAATGTTGATTCTAGAATTTCATAGCACGAGAATCCCTCAAACTTACGAATTCTACGTGTGAGGAAAAACAAAGTCTCTCATGAATATCCCCATTAATGATATACCTTATGATTGGGTTCACCGCACTAAAAATAATGTAGGTCTGTAGTCTGTAGTCCCCATTCTTCTATAATAACCCCCAACACAACTTCAAGTATATCCCCAAGAAATATTTGATTTATGTTAACTATTCCAAAATTATCCAATATTTTTCAATAACTGTATATTTAACTTATCCTCAGGTAATCAAACATCGCAACGGAAAAACAAAAACGCATTTACTTAGATTATTTTCTCACTACAGCCTCCAGTTATAAAAAAAATGCCACCCCAAGTAAAATGTTTGTTGGTTTAAAACCACCATTAACTAGTTCAATATATGATATATGGATCACACACACAACAGTTTTTGGAATTATGTTCACCAACCTGGCTAACAGAGTGGAGCACCACATTGATTTTATTCCGTTAAACTCCAACTAAAAACACATTTGCCCTCCAGTAAATTAACATAGACCCTTGCAGTCATCGGGGTTGAAAGACTAGCTTCCACTAAAGATTGGTCATTTTCAGGGTCAATGTTAATTTACCAGAGGGTACATATTCATTAAAAAAAACATTCACATAAATCACCCCATTAAATCCATTGAAATGAAAGGGTGTTAGATTTATTTCTAAATCACACCATTTTGTAAAATTCATTTAAAAATCCATTGGATTCAACACCCTATCTAAATATCTAAATATTAAATCTAACACCAATCTAACCCCAATTTAAATTTTGTAAATATTAAATCCATGTCTAACACCCTACCTAAGTATCCATTGAAATCCAATCTAAATCACATGAAATCTAAGGATTCGCCAAGCGTCGATGGACTGCCCCGAAGCCTCGCTTGGGAAACCCATCGGCAGGCTGAGTCCCTGACAGGGCGACCGAATTCAACAACTGGGGATCCGAATAATTGATTATAGGTGATTATTATGATTTGTTATAGGTGATTATATGATATAGCTTGATTATATGATGATTATATGTTCAATCGGAATTCCAGGATCCTAACATGGAGGTACGTTAGTACCATATATTTGGCAATATTTTCTAGGGATATCCCCTTACATAGGCCTAAAAAATAGGCCTTAAAAAAAGGCCTTATATATGGTAGGTACCTCCAATCAATCGGTTCCTGAAATGGCCATTGACCGAATTGATTTTTCATTGTTACATTGTGGATATAAGAAGATATACTGGGGATAGTTGATTGAAAAATGTTCAAATAATTGGTAACTGGTGGAAAAGGTTGTTTTCAACAACAAAAACAATGATATCATGGAAATATAATTGGAACATTATGGTGGTTCATTCAAATTTTAATGGTGAAATTGTGGATATAATATGGTATAATATGATGTAATGGAGCGATATAATATGCATCATATGATGGGCATAGTTCATTGATGTCCAAATTGTTGTATTTCACTGACATTTCACTGTGGTTTTTGGTAAACCATTGAAACACTAAGTGGCGCGAACATAAACCAACAAACATGTCACTTGGGGGCATCACATTGTGACGATTCGCAGCATGATTCGCGGGAAATGTTTACGTGTCAAAAAAAATGGTGGAATTCAACAAATGTCAGTCCAAAATGGTTGGATCGTTTCTACTTCTAAATGATCGGAAAAATGTTAATGAATGGTTTGGTTAATTCCCTATTATCTAGTACCATCACTCACTAAAAATCATCAACATGTTGAGTTTAACGCTAGAAAAATGTTACCAAGGTTTAACACGGACAAATTCAATTTTCGGGAAAACATTTTGACATTTCGAAAAAACAATGGCCCTTACCCTCCGGTAATCGAACATAGCAATGCAAAATCCACCATTTATAGATGTTTTTTCCCAGGAACCCCCATTCACAACGGATAAACCAGTTTGCGACATTCGATTTTGGATTCACCTAGTCAGCTGTTGGCTGCTGTATCCGCCAAAATTGTCCAATCATGATTCCACACATTCGCGCCGTTTCATTTTTCACAAGCATGTGTTCCTTCATCTTCAATGACGGATATACCGTACTGTTTCATTTTGCGGTAAATCTGACATGGTATTTTTGGGTTTCAATTTTTGACAATCTCGTTTCAAAATGATTTGAACATATTTGGGATTGTGTCAAAATTCGGGTATGGATCGGCCCGCGGTGATCTAGACGTATGGATCGGTCTGGATCACCTGCGTTTTGGTATGGATCGGGGGTATGGATCGGCCTGTGGGTTCAGGGTATAGATCGGGGCTTTACATTTTGACTCGCAGCCATTTGTTTTGGGCCATCGTGAATGGCACACTTGAAAGGAATTTATTAATAAATATACAACACAATGAAGAACGCAACTTTTTAATATCACAAAAACTTACAAAATACTGCCTATTTATGTATGGTATATTTGATCTTCTTTGCCAACAAAAACCATGAGGAAAGAAAACGAATAGGAAAGTAAAAAATAGTAAAAACAATAGAAGAAGAAAGGAAGAGGAAACGAAGAGGAAACAAACAGGAAACGAAGAGGAAAGGCAGACGAACAAATTGCATCTTTGAAACTAATGGGCGTCGCTAAGGTATCGCTAAGGTATCACTAAGGGTATCGCTGATTTCGCCTTTGCACCTTTCTGTAAACCAACTTCAGATATCGACGTTGTGCAAAATTATAGCTATCGTTTTTTGTGGCCGGGGCCCTGTCCACCTCAAGCTTGACCCTCTTAGACCTGGCGGCAAGAACTGCGCGTTCTGCTGCTTTTGCTGCTTCTCAGACTAGCGATGCGCGCTGCGAACGTGGCCTTCGCCGCCGCATCGTCGTGACCCTCGATGAGGTGATCCGGGACTGACGACGCAACAATCGAGTCCACGATCCAGATCCAGCATGCCCAGCCATACAGGCTCCCACCAGTGTCGGATCCACGGCGGGTTGCACAAAACAGGCCTCGAGGCCTCGTCCGCATTGAACTGCAGCAAGTCCTTTTCCCCGCCCATGCAAGTTACTTATATTTAACTTATGTTACTTAGAGCTACAATCAAAAAATTAAGTTTCCTAAGTTAACTTGTAAGTTGTGTAAGTAGGTCAAGTGCCATAAGTAATTTACATGTATTCTATCTCAAAACCATCCACCAAGTTCTGGCTGGCGACCAGCGAGGGTCAATGGTTCCCTGCCATTGGTACTTGCCATCATCACTCGGCGTCGCAGGAAATACTTCAGGGGCAAGGCTTCCCCTTTGACTGTCCCGCTCGAGGCAAGATCTGTGATGGCCTGAGCGTAGGTGCCCACGAAGGAAGCGACATACCGCCCGTGGATTTCCTTTCGCTCAGCGGCCAGGGATCGACCCTGGAGCACCGCCACTGCTGCAGGGTCAAGCTCCGTTAGAGCGTACTCGGACATTCCCTCCTGGAAACCTCGATGACTCACACAGTGATAAATTACTATCAATATATGCATTTGGTGCACTCCCTATCAACAAATTGGATCATCATTTTATATTTCCGCCAGGATCGCCACCATGCACCCGCGGCCTGGGATTGTTCCACGCCATTTTCGGCACTGGGATTGGCCAAGCGCCCAGCCTGGGAAATCCCACCTAACTAACCTAGCTAGAGCAGCTATAGAACAATACATCTACCATCAAGTAAACAATTCCTTACTTACAAGCGCGCTAAGGTAAGTACGGGCGCCGTCTTTTATTTAGAGGTGGGGGCTCATGGGCTCTGCAGCGGCGGTATCTGTTGCTTGAATCTGCCTCTCCCCTGGGCGCTTTTTCGTTGAGTTCAAAACCACATTCCAAGGAGCAGAGGCCATGTCATCGACGTCATCGACGTCATTTTACCATTCCCTAAATACGTAGCGTCTTGATTGCCAGCCCCAAGCGTTTTGGAAAGGACCAAACTTGAAAGCCACTCGAGGTTGAAAGCCCCATCCCTGAATCATCCCGTCTCCCTTATTGCAAACCGTCCTAAATCAATGGGAATTCCAGGATCCTAAATTGGAGGTACCTACCATATATAAGGCCTAGCCTATTTTTTAGGCCTATGTAAGAGAATATCCCTAGAAAATATGGCCAAAAATATGGTACTAACGTACCTCCATTTTAGGATCCTGAAATTCTCCCATTGATTATTATATACCAATGATTAACCATCATTAACCACTATTAACCACTATTAACCACAATGGTTCACAATGGTTTCTGATTTTTAACCTATCCATCCTTGGTGCAAACACGAATCGTGTCACGACGGGCATCCCTAACTTGACAGGCGACGAGTAGACGCCTTTTGTAAAAGGCTATGAGGCGTGAAAAATGTGCTTGACCAGCAGCAAAATGTGGTAAGCAGTAACCCAGGATTTGGGGTCATTTTACTTCCCAATAAACCATCATTTTACTTCCTAAGTGGGTCATCCTGTGAAGAGTAAAAACTACATTCTTCCATGCCTCTCAACAGAAAGAGCCATGCCATTGATTGGTTTCCCGACATTGACTAGCTACTAGCAGATTAGCACTTGTGTCTGAAAATTGGGTACCCCAAATTTGAAATTGCCACAGTTGGGGATAAATCTGCCCAGTCTCAGACATACCCAGTAGTCATTCTCCCAATTTCTCCCATCAATATCATGTCACAACCAAATGAATATCCGTTCGTATCCCATGATCATTCCAGCAATATACCGACCAAGGAATTGTGAGCTGTTAGTAGCCCATATCTTTAAACAAATATAGCTGGGCTTTATATGCCAAAGAACTATATATATATGTAAACACATATTACATATACATATATATATATATATATATATATATATACAAAATTGCGAGCCCCTATTTGCAAGGCCGCTTTCCATTCTAAACAAAATGTTTATACATACATACATATATATATATGTACATATGTATGTGAAAATGTGTAATCCATACGAGGTTTTGGAGAATAGGGTATACCCCCTATGCTGGCAATGTTAATGGGGCTACCCCCTATTTTTAGACACAGCCATATCTGGTTGGTGGTTAACCTACCCCTCTGAAAAATATTAGTCAGTTGGGACTATGACATTCCCAATATATGGAAAAAACAATATGTTCCAAACCACCAACCAGAAGATGTTTATTTTTACAATACCATCTACGGCGTGTTTTGAAACAGGTCCAAGACCTCACATACTTATATAATTATGTATATAATGTGCACATCATCTATATCATGCTCATTGCCTTACACTCTGAATATATCATAGCATTCAACATGTTATACACCATGAATACGATATCTTTAGTATCGACATGTTATACCCATAGTATATCTTGCACATTCAATGGCTGGTGATTTCAACCCCTCTGAAAAATATTCGTCAGTTGGGATCATTATTCCCAATATATGGAAAAATAAAATTCATGATCCAAACCACCAACCAGTATATCTTGCACATTCATCTATTCAATGGCCATTTCAGGATCCTAGACTGGAGGTACCTACCATATATAAGGCCTATGTAAGGGAATATCGCCACAAAATATGGCCTTATATTATATGGTACAGTACCTCCATTTTAGGATCCTGGAATTCCCATTGATCTATATCTTGTTTTCACACCATTCATGGTGAGCCATTCATGGCAAATTCTTTGATGCTATCCCCATGAATGTGTCGTGAGGGAACCACGGCGAAGCGATAATCATGTTGCTAAATGAGCTGTGCCGTGGAATATCAATGGGATAATCATTGGACATATTAGGGAATACTGGGGTATAATGGAAAATAATTGGACTCTAAATATATATATATATATGTATATATATATATATATGTAATGTAATGTAATGTATGCATGGATGTATGTAATGATGTAATGATGTAGCGAGGGTACACCATTTGACCCACAGCAATGGGATGATCATAGTCACCCGCTAATAGTGGTTAATAGTGGTTAATAGGGGTTTTTACAACCCCCAAGATCAGAAAATCTATGATTAACCATTATATGTAAATATATATATATATATATATTATTTAGAACAAATCATCCAAAATTGGTATGCAACCCCCAAGATGGGTATGCAATCCAACTTTTGATGGCAAATGTGGTAGCTCCAACTGTCTCCCGATGGGATAGCGGGATACCCCATAGCTCTAGGGAGCCGCTCCCTGGTAACCACTGGATTTTCGTGATGGTGTTGAGGAATCTTCACATGACTTGGATCTGCGGGTTTCAAACTGAAAAGATATGATAAGATCTTTGGAATATCTGATAACTGGGAACATCATCATTTGCAATTTGTGAGATGGTTCCCACAATTAACATCAAATACTTTCTGGTTATTTAACAATTTAACACAGAAATGGAACATGCCCCATTTCGTTTGCCAATTTTCGCATTAAACCACCCTTTAAGGGAAACTCTCATTTCTGGTTAGGTTGTGTTCACAACTGTACCGCTACTGGCACCTTCATTCTTGGGGGCGGCAAGTGGCACGAACGAAATCCGCTGCCGCGATCCTCGAAGACCTTACCCTCTGGTTATGTCGAAATAACTATTGAAAATGGCCATAGAAATACTTGATTTACCCATTAAACATGGTGGATCTTTCCATAGTTTTTTGTATGTTTACCAGGCCGGGTAATATAAGTGGACTGGTTGGGTTGGGAAAATCTGCAGCTGTCTGATTCTTAACCGGTTTCCGGGTTTCCACCCAAGAAATTGTCCCTAAAAAACCAAGGAACTGGGACATGCTAAGAATCTAAGAGACACAATGTTTTTTTCAGTTCTCAGTCTTTACCCCTTGGTCGCTTTTGTCAGGGTTTCTGTCCAAAAACGGGAACGAAAAATTGCCAGAACTTGGGATATACTAACCGCTTTCAGGTACCAAAGCCATACATCCGTATCCATATGCTCCATGTATGATATAGTTACATCAGGTGAACATGTTTGCGCTAAATGTTGGTAAATTATTCCATATCTGGAACATCTCGAATAACTAAAAATTACATTCTATGCTCAATTTGCATAGCATCTACAGCCATGGGTCACAATTAGATACCCCCAAAACTGTTTTTTTTCCCGCCTTTGACTTTAGTGCTGTGTCCCCCAAAACTGCATGGTTCATATATCTACATATTAAAAATGGAGAGGATCTGCAGTCTGGGCCCCTGGGATTTTTGGGCCTCAAATGTTTGATTCATTCCGATATAACTATTTGGGACATCAATATAACTGGTTGATAATAGGATGATAGTGGTTAATAGTGGTTAATAGTGGTTAATAGTGGATAATGATGGTTAATCATTGGTTAAAACATAGGCTGGTTGGTGGTTTCAACCAACCCCTCTGAAAAATATGCGTTCGTCAATGGGAAGGATGACATCGCATTTCTATGAAATGGAACATACTCCATTCATGGTCCAAACCACCAACCAGCAATGGAAAGCCATCGGGACCCTTTGCCAAGTGTGGCAGGATGAGGGTAATCCAATCCGACTAACTTGACCCTGGAACAAATGTTTCAATATTGTCCATTCATCTGGGGAAATGAAAAAACATTTCAGTGACCTGAAATAAGGCCAAGATTATTGTCTTTGGGATGGGTCAACTACTCTTTGAACACCGTTTTTTTTTTATATGTTACATCTACCTTGCCAAATGAAACGTCTGGGGACCGTGTTCAGGCATAAAACTTTGAACACGGAGGATCATCCCACTGTAATAAGCTGTTGATATTCATAGTGATACCAATTTTGGGGGTTTCCTAAAATAGGGGTACCCCCAAATTATCCATTTGAATAGGATTTGCCATTGTAAACCATCCAGCTATTGAGGATCCACTTTTTAGGGAAACCTCCATTTATAGATGGGATAAACCACGAAACTGGGACTTACCCTTTGGTAATTCATCAAGTTGCTATGCAAGCCATGGAAAAAAGCTTCGTGCTTCGAGTTTCGTGATGTTCCGTGTCAAATGAAGAAAAAGAGTATATCCCAATAGCGCTATAGTGATTTTTATCATCCAAAAAAAACAATCCAATTTGTCAAAAATCCCCATGAAAATCCCAAATCCCACATACCCGGCCTGGTAAACGTTTACAAAAACGAACTGGAAAGATCCACCATTTTGTAGCTGGGAAAATCCACTATTTCGACTGGGCCATGTTCAAAAGCTATTTTGACATAACCAGAGGGTACTCTGACATAAATTCCATCATAGAAATCCCATCATGATCCCCGCCCAAAAAATCGCACCCCCTGGTGATTACCATAGCGAACTGGAGAATCACCGTGTTTCATAGGTAAATCTCCATTTTCCTATGGTTTTCCCATGGTTTTCATAACCAGACAGTAACCATCGCTACGATTTTCGGCCGCAGATCACCGAAGCAAAAAATGGGATCCCCCGCATCCAACGCCTCGGACATGACATGTCTCAGCACGAGATTTCAAATACCCAACCTGGTTAATGGTTGATGGTTAATCATGGTTGATCATATGGTATTAGATGTTATGTTAAATCTATAGATTGATATCATAGGTGTTGATCAACCTGGTTATGACTAACATAGCCATGGAAAATGACCATTAATAGTTGATTTTCCCATGAATCATGGGGATTTTCCATAGTTATGTTAGTTTACCAGAGGTTAATGGTATATCTATTAATATCCTACAAAAAAGGTTAATCATTAACCATTGTGATTATCACAATGATTAACCATATGATTAATATCCCATAACTAATAATACAAAAGATGGTTAATCATTGTGATTATCATATGGTTTGGTATTTCTAACAGATATCCTATAATAGGGATACCCTCTGGTTATGTCAACAGTTTGCTATTGAACCTGGTTATGACTAACATAGCGAACTGGTATAGATGACCCATAGAAATAGATGATTTTCCCAGCTAGAAACCTCCATTTATGGTTGGGATTTTCCATGGCTATGTTAGTCATAACCAGATGGTACATGATTCACCAAACAAAATATGTGTGTATAAGGATATAATTACTAACCTAATTCACGAGTGTGGACCGTTATCACGATATATGATATTTGATATATGATATTTGAAATCCTGTTGTGTGTATATGAATATATATATATATTCTGGGTAAATTAGAGTATGTTACTAACCTGAATTAATTTAAGGCCATTTGGGGATGATTTCCCTTACTAACCATGATTCCAGTGAGGTCGTAGTGAGGTCGTTATAATTTACCCATATATATATATATTATTGTCTAATACGATATTTAATACTACCTATATATATTTACATATATATATATATGTAGGATCATAATGAAACATATTTTCTATGTTCTCACTTCTGGCAAAATATGTAAAACTAATAACATATATTAATAAAGGTGCTATTTTGCCAGAAACTAGCTATTAAATATGTAGTATTAAATATGTAATATTACATAAACATGTAATATATAATATAAATATGTAATATGGCACCTTTGTAAAACTAATATGTAAAAGTACATAAATCATCAAAAAAAACAGCTATTCAAAGGCAGAACAAAAGGTGCCTGGTGAACATGCTCGGACTGCAGCGTAGCTGCGACACGAAACTTGGAGACTCAACGTGTGTTTAGCTCACGAGGATTGATATTCATAGGGTTATATCATCTGGTTGGTGGTGCAATAACCATCTTGAAAAATGATGGAGTTAAAGTCAATGGGAAGGATGGCATCCCATATATGAAATGGAAAATAATCCAAATCATGTTCCAAACCACCAACCAGTCATGCTGTATCGATAGGCTATATCCAAAAGAGACCATGTGGATATCAATGGATACATATTGAAATACTGGTCTTTTTAACGGAAATAACTTTTTTAGGTGATGGATCAAGATCAACATCTAATAAAATATATTGGGTAGATATTGGGTAGATGAACATCCAGCCCTAACAGCTACATCTAGCTGCCCAGGCTACCTGGCTTTGCCCCTGCCCCCATGCCACTCTGTTTGTGTTAGTCAACATGACCAATCTCATGCCATCAGCTGCCACACATGAGTCAGATGAGATCAAAAAATATGTGTACGTTAAACATCATTGTCTGATCTATCATATCCCATTAGTCGTAAACAAACAAAACAACAACCCATGTTTCAGTGCTTCACAGTCAAAAACAACAGGTCACCCTCTGGTTGTTTAACATAGCTATGGAAAAAAAACAGTTTGAATAGGTAGATGCTCATTTCTATCATCTATAAATTGCTGGTTGGTGGTTAACCTACCCCCCGAAAAATATGCTCGTCAGTTGGGAGTATGACATTCCCAACTGAATGGAAAGTCATAATCAATTCCATGGTTCCAGTCACCACCAACCAGATTAGTACTATCATCTGGTTGGAATAGGTAGATGCTCATTTATATCTATCTCATAAACCATTATTAACCATTATTAACCATTATTAATCATTATCAACCATTATTAACCATTATTAACCATTATTAACCATTATGAACCATTATTCACCATTATTAATCATTATAAACCATTATTAAGCATATCATCTATAAATTGGCAATTTTCATCGATTTTAACCGTACCCGAATCGATGTGAAAAATCACCAGAGGGTGCTTGTGCCCAACAAATTTTCACATCGCCTTCGAAAATGACCCAAATTCTTCGTGGAAACTCATCGAAACCCCACCTTTTTAAAAGGACGACCAAGGGGAAATCAAATGGGGATGATCATCCAAAAAAAAACATAGGAAAACCATGGGAAAATGGAGGTTTATAGCTGGGAAAACCATGGGAAAACTATAGGAAAACCATGGGAAAATGGGATCTAGCCTCTGGTAAACTATTACATAACGAACTGGAAAGATCCAGCATTTGTAGCTGGGTAAATCCACTATTTCGACTGGGCTATGTTCCAGTTCGTTTTTGTATGGCTATACCAGGCCGGGAACATATGGGAACATCTTCTCAACCACCAACAAGCAAGTCACCATGGTGGAAAATACCAAGATCCAAGGACTTGGAGGACTTGGATTTTTTCACTGGGCTATCCACATATTATTATGGTTGTTTTTTGGAATATACCATATTCACCATTTCAACATACCAATATACTATATATTCAATATGTCTTAAGGATCTTCGATATTCAACCTGCAGTTTTTCAATGCCGATTCATTGCCAATCAGCCAGAGGGCCCCTGCAAAAAATGACTAAAATTCTTTGCTGGTGAACGTAGATCTTCCCATTAATTAATACCAAAAGACTAGATAGGATTAGTTTGTATCCATCTAAGATTGACCTAGATTTTAGGAACCCTCCATGGATTCAATCCATTGATCTAATCGAATTATTAAATCCATGGGATTGTCCAACCTGGTCGAATCTATCCCACAACGGGAATCCTGGAAAAATGGGTCTATAAACCATGGGTTTTCCTATGGTTTTTCCTATGGTTTTCCTATGGTTAATAGTGGTCAATGATGGTTAATGATGGCTAATCATTGGTTAATTATGGCTGGTTGGTGGTATAGCTACCCCTCTGAAAAATGATGGAGTGAAAGTCAGTTGGGATGATTTTCCATTCCCAACTGAATGGACAAACAATCCAAATGTTCCAAACCACCAACCAGCTATGAATGCGGGAATACCAGTCCCTTTCTGAGAAATTTCTTGACCATCGTTTTGACCATCGTTTTCCTAACAAAAATCCTCTTGACCAAGCATGGATTGTAGGATTTTATAGTGATTATCCCTGTGAATATCCGATGATAATCCCGGGCAGTTATCCGACCATCCACATTCCATACCATTCATGATTCTCCAGTTGTAAGTGTGTGTATATATATATAACCGAAGCTACAGTCCATAATCCATATATGTATATATATATATATATTGATACACATATTTATTTATATATATATATATACATAATAACAAATTATTCATTAAAATCCATGTACAAATTACATCCCTAATAACCCATACATACCATCCATGAATATCCCATTAAATCAAATTAATATAATATATAACGAAAATAACATAGTGAAACCATTTCATAAAACATCCGTATGTTTTGATGGTTAAATCCCTTCCAATTGATGACCCATCCGCCTGCGACTGATTGGTCTCACTAGTTGGCTTCGAAGCTTGCGAAGGGCTGGGGTCTCCTCGTGTCAAGAGCCATGATTGCAATTCGCAGCACGTAGCAAACTTGTAAAAATACATCGGATATATAGAAATAAGAATAGACATAACAAAAGTAAATGGAAAACCATACTGGTATAGAATAAACATGGGGAATTTATATTAGTATTTCAAAAATAAAATTTGCTTGTATATCATAAATAGATTTATATAGTAATTAATGAAAATCAAATTGATGTTATATATAAATATAGACATATTCGTTATCATCATACATCATCATACTGAAAATAAATAAAACAATTGTATTTCCAAATCAACAACAACTCAACAACAACCACAACAACAACAACAATGACAATGACAATGATAACGGCAACAACAACAACAACAACAACGCATGATAGTGAAGATTGGTTGAATTCTAGGTTGAATTGCCCGCATCTACTCTAGGACTCTACTCTCTCTCTCTCTCTCTCTCTCCCTCTCCCTCTCCCTCTCCCTCTCCCTCTCTCTCTCTCCCTCCCCCCCCCCCCCCCCCCCCACCCCTCCCCCCCCCTCCCCCCCCCTCTCCCCCCCCCCCCCTCCCCCCCTCTCTCCCCTCCCCTCCCCCCCCCCCGCTCCCTCTCTCCTTCTCTCCTCTTCTCTCTCTCTCCCTCTCTTCCCCTCTCTCTCCCTCCATCTCT
>Ga0126342_10011556_pt1 | contig 15761 bp, 22 predicted proteins | sample Cyp1metagenome_FD_92528 | JGI IMG/M metagenome (GOLD analysis project Ga0126342, IMG submission 92528) | Coral microbial communities from Lord Howe Island, Old Settlement Bay, Australia - Cyphastrea 1 metagenome | ecosystem: Host-associated > Invertebrates > Cnidaria > Coral ... | reverse complement strand
ATTTCCGGCGATACTCTGGCGATACCCCGGCGATACCCTAAAATGGAAAAAGGAACCCCTCGCCACCAATCCCCCTGATCATTGCAACACAAGCACATCTCCAAATTTCAAAAAGGGAAAACCCAACACAATCCAATTCCCAATGGAACTGACACATTAGGGAAATTCCGAACCTACAAGAACGCAGGTAAAAATATCAATGTTCCAAAACATGTCTTCCAAAACACAACCAGGACGCAGCACGCACCGACTTCCAGAAATCTTTCCCCCCAACATCCCCCAACTAAACGCAACAAAGCAAGTGAACGCATTGAGTTTCCAAATGGGGTGTAGCACAGCATCAGCACAGTAGAGAAAACTCACCTGGAACCCTCAGCTACACTGCGCGCGCAAATCGAGCATGATTCCACGCTAAAGCAGCGACGCCCGCACCCCTCGGGCAAGCAAGCCAACTAGCCAACTTTTCTCCGCAACAGAACCTCCGCTTAGCCGAAAAGACAGAATGTTTCGCGCACATCCTAAAATTTAAATCGCATCCTTGATGTAGCAGTTCCAATGCAATCTGCCAACAATGAATTGCAAACACACAATCAGAATCGCAACTTCGCTGCTCTACTCTACTCTTCTCTGACTTACTCCAGGACTCTGCTCTACCGTACCCCTACCCCTACTCTACACTTCTACTCTACCTCTGCCTCTACTTCTGCTCTGCTCTGCTCTACCGCTACCCCTACCCCTACTTCTACTTCTACCTCTACTCTGCTCTACTCTACTCTGCTCTACTCTGCTCTACTCTACTCTGCTCTGCTCTACTCTTCTCTTCTTTGCTCTACTCTTCTCTACACTACTCTTCTATACTCTACTCTGCTCTACTCTACTCTTCTCTACCTCTACTCTATCTCTACGATACCTCTACTCTACTTCACGCAGGGGCCAGCTGGACACAAGGAGCCCTGGGCTAGTGAGAATGTGACTTCATGATCTCATTAGGCACATGCCAACTCGACACAATGATCTTTTGGGCTAATTAGTGAGAATGTGACTTCATGATCTCTTAGACAGGTGCCAACTGGACACAATGATCTTTGGGCTAGTGATAAGGCACATGCCAACTGGACACAATGATCTTTGGCCTAGTGAGAATATGACTTCATGATCTCCTAAGGCACATGCCAACTGGACACAGTGATCTTTGGGCTTGAGAATGTGACTTCATGATCTCTTAAGGCACATGCCAACTGGACACAATGATCTTTGGGCTAGTGAGAATCTCCCAAGGCACATGCCAACTGGACACAGTGATCTTTGGGCTAGTGAGAATGTGACTTCATGATCTCCTAAGGCACATGCCAACTGGACACAATGATCTTTGGTTTAGTGAGAATGTGACTTCATGATCTCCTAAGGCACATGCCAACTGGACACAATGATCTTTGGGCTAGTGAGAATGTGACTTCATGATCTCCTAAGGCACATGCCAACTGGACACAATGATCTTTGGGCTAGTGAGAATAAAACCATCCGTAATTCGGAGTTTCTCTACGAAACTTCCTTTGATAAAAGCGGACCTTGTCTGCAAACAAACTTTGCACCCACAGAGCCACAGAGCCCTTGCAAGTTCAGGACAAACAACATCAAAAGCTGTGTCTGCAAAAGCACTCTGAAAAATATCTAGGTTTAGGATGGCTAGTGCACCTGTTTAGTCTGTAGCGGACTGGCCTTCTTACCATTTCCCTTGCAGAAGCAGACCACCCGCTCCCACGACATTTGTATTACATCCCTGGAGGTGATCCTTCAAGGCCAACCATGTACAGCTAGGACACCTATCATAAGTTGTCATAGAAACAAGAAAACACCTTCCAACTGCCTGTGTTGCCTCCCTCTTTCTCACACTAATCAAAGTGACAACTTGAGTATCTACAAGTACCCCCCCCATCTCCACATACTTTCATTCACGTGCAATCAGTTGACAAAGAGCCTGAGTGGAGAAGTGACAAAAACAGGACGAGGGGTGCACTGGATCGTCTGGCACAAGCGGTGCAATCATGGATCATCGATGTAGATCGATGTAGATCAAGTCACAAGATCTTTTCTTCAAAAGCACAAGGGATAGCCATTCAGAACATCTCATATATCTATATCACATATATATATATATGAACATCAAATGTAAAAAAAAGTCAACAGGATGCAACAATGTTAAACAGAATCAAAATATAAACAGGTTGCACTCTGCAATTCCCATTCTCCCTGAAGTTCTTCGAGTTCCTCCTCAGCCGTGTGCGTGCGCTGCGTGCGCTGCGCGTTTTTGCTCGTGATGGCAACTCGCTCTTTACCTCACCATGACATGCTGATCAAAAATGGGAAAACATGGGAAAACACGGTTGCAACAGCTTGCACAAATCAAATTGGCAACTCAAAACTCATGCAGCATGATTAAAAATAGTGCTGCCGCCACGTCACTCAGAAGCTCCACTGGGTGCGAGCCAGCCCATTTTCCACTTTGGATAGACAAAATGTAGGCAGATCCAGCCGTAGCTGGTTGAGTTTTTTCAGCCCTCACCGCTGAAACTGAAGAACTTGCCACTTTTGCTTTTGGACGCGGCTTGGCAAAAAGTTGAAAACCCATGGCTGTGCCAACAACTAGCTGTGCCAGCAACTACCTGTGTCAGTCCATACCTTGAGCCAATTAATCAAACTGATAAACTGACAAACAATTGCATGGATCCCACCGCAGCTTGACTTGCTCAATCACTTCTCAACTTGAAGTGCCATGCCAACTGTTGGTATGCCACTGCACATCAAACGGTTGGACTCTGGTCTGAAAATTGAGGTGTCGGCATTTTCTTCTTCGACATTCTTCTCCAAGTACCCTGGTATGAAACATGTGTCCTTCCTCTAAATTTGGACGCATGTGGTTTCGCCCTGCTTCCACCAATCAATGACTTGAAAATTTCCGGATGTACTGAAACATGCAAGATGTTCAATAAACATGGCCCGCAGGTGGTGTATTTCCTTTGGCGTCTGTGTCAAGGCTGGCATCCATGTGTGTTTATGTCTGTCTGGAAGGGTCCATCCGTACATCTTTCCATAAACATATCTAGAAAAATGTCAAAAGGGCGAATCCCTTTCAACAGAAAGCAATATAGACATCAAAATTATAGTTATATCATATCCTTCAACATCCACATAGTCTTTGCCGCGCGGCGCGGCACTGCACTGGAATGCTGGCTCACGATTCCATGGGCAATTCAAAATATGGATATTGCCCCAAAGGGCCAAAGGCCAATTCAAATCTATATATATATAGAATTATATAGAGAAGTTATAGAACATGATGGAACTAGATCAGGTCATGCTTTTGGACATTTGAAATGGAACCCATTAAAAATTGACATTTAATTTACATCTCAGCTCCCCGGTCCATTGCGGCCTTCTTTCAAAGGACTCAACCGTGGTTCTTTGGGACTGCTCGGTTCTTTCGGCGATGGCAGAGCCATTGATGTCGATGCACGTGAGTCATGCAAGTCACGGCCTGTTAGAAGCGTCTGGTTCGGACCGATCCCCAAGTGAGTTTCTGATTTTACACTTGTCCCTTGTCACCTGTCTGAATCAAATCCTATTTGTTCACGGATGATGCTTAAAAACAACGATGAAAATGGGCGCTTGGTCTGTGCTCGGGTGTCGGAGAAAAACCAAAAAAGAACCCAATTGGCACGGCATTTTGTATGATGGACGTGTCATTGAGTGTCACTGGTTCTGGTTAAACCTTTAGAAAAATACATTCCCAGTGAGGGATTGTCCATAGCAAATCCAAGGAAATTTGCTGAGGGATAGACTATTGTTCTTTGACTCTGCATGGCGCACGAGGTACACATAGAGGGCCTCCATGAAGCACGGCAACAATGTCGAAAAGAGAATGCACTTGAAGTATGACGAAGCAACCCCAACACCACCCTGAGCAAACATAACAACAAACTGGTTGCCACATACAAAATCCAAAAAGTGGATGCACTAGCTGTGAGTATCCCAGCGCCTTCACCATTTCATGTGTTGCCCCAGTCCTGTGCTGACCATTGGCCGGGCAACAAGTGAATACCACAACTAAAATAAGAGGAAACGCAGGATCAACACGAATTTCAGGATGTCAGGCGGCACTTGCACACAGGCAATGAATATATATTATATTTTGCATTAATAACTGAATTGATGACAATTGTCACGAGTCAAGGCCATCGTCTACGATGTTGAGCTTACAACTCGAATTATATAGTCCGGCGCGCGGTTGTTGGGTTCACGGGAATATTTTCACATGCAGACTCTGAATATGTGAACAATGTTCATAATGTTCGCTGGCAGGAAATCAATAATTATATTAATTATGTAATACAAGATCATTGACGCACTTAGGACATAGCAGCCACGTTTTAAATTCGAACATGATTGGCGTCAATAAGCAGTGAATTGACCGTTTCCTCGAACGATCCACGGTTCGAAATAAAACACCTACAGCAAAGCTTCGAATGTTAAAATAAAAACGGGCACTGCGTCCTGTCGTCCGAGCGTCCACCCACTTTGTTTGAATAAGATTTCTGGCCTGCAAAGTCTCAAAAGATCACGCGGGTGTGAAATGCGTTTCGTTTTGATGCAGCTAAAATTGTGCAAAACAGGCGTGTTAATATGTCATTGTCATTCACGGTCCATGTGCTGCTGAAGTGCCTCCTGGTAAAATCTCCCCACCAGGGTTCGCCGGCAAAACAGTGATGAACCAAAATGCCATCAACAAAAGACATGCGCAACCATGCTGACGTATGGGGTGAGAAAGCAACCAAATTTCACACTTGACTTTAGCATGGAACAGCCACCTGGACATCCAGCGGCAGCCACACGCGTACAGATACCACACCAATCGTTTTTGTACATTCAATTTCCTTTGAACCGTTTCCGCTGGTTGGTTGTCTAGGGCCCCATAAATCCTCAGGCACAAGCTCAGAAAAAAACATATGTATCTAATACATATACATATATATATATTAAAATAATATTCATGATGCATGTGAAGGACATGTGTGGCGGTTCATGATGAACAAGATTCATGTCGCACGCAAATCGTGATGTTGGGAAAATGTTAGTTTCCAAAGGGTCCGTTTCTGAAAGTCCATGTGGTCAAAGTTCAACAAGAAATCAAAATGTTTTTGGCTAGCGACATTCATTCCTGGATCAGCCATGTGGGATGCATGCCAGCAGCGCATTCAAAGAGAACAGGCATGCAACGAATGCACGATAACATGCACCCTTTGCAAAGGGCGCATGCGGGAAATGAGGATGGTGTGCACCTTTTTCATGCTATTCAACCCGGTATTATTGCAACACATCAGGTGTTACGCAGTGGTCTTTAAAGATGAATGGACACGGAAATAAGCCTTTGAATTAGCCTTGGAAATGGGAAATAAAGCAGTTTAGTTTTGTCAACAAAATAACGCGCAGCACCTTCTACTTGAAGTTTTCAACTACCCTTCAATAAGCGTCACCAGGCTGGTTTATCCACATTTCAATTTCATTCAGCAATGAATGCAAAAAGCGCCCGAACCAATGGACAAAGCGAAACGCAAGTCCGCCAAATTGACTTTTGCACTGTGTCCGTTTCTGCCGCGCTGGTCGGAAACCTGGGTGTGATGTCTTCGATGCCGTCGGACGCAGGAGTGGCTGTGGTGAGCTCAATGGCGGCGGGTCGCCCCGACATGGAAAACAGCGGTCCAAGCAGAAGGACACAGGAAGTCCACGCGAGAAGCAAAAGTCGAAAGGGAACCGAAAATTGCATGAAAAAAGTCTAGCTGAGAGTTTCCAATTTGACATGTTCGAACATCCTGACATGACCAATCCTGATTATCCAATGGAATCTTCTGAGGCCACGCGAGCATGCTCTGATCCATTTACCACCGCAGGGTGGGACCTCTCGAGAGTGACCCAAAAGGCTGCGTCCGTTCTTTCTGTGCCATGCGTGGGCATATCCATTCGCTGTGAGTTGGCGATACATATTGGAAGGCATCAGAAATCAAGCTACCAGTGCTACCTTCATGGTGGCGGGGAGGGCTCCCGCCATGTCGTCTTCAGCATTAGCTGGCAATGAGGTTCTTACATGGTCTGGTGATCCTGCAGAATTTCAAACATTCTCAGTGGCATGTCGCTGGTATGTGAAGTCTTTGAAAGACTCCGAGCGCAAACAGGCGGCATTTAGAGTTTGGGCAAAGTTGCAGGGTCCAGCCAAAGCAGTTGTTCGTCACCTAAATCCAAATGACTATGAATCTGAAGAAGGGCTGTCAAAGTTGCTGGAAGTGTTGAGAACTTCCCCCCTCCAGCAATAACTGGTTCCAGACTCTTTCAAAAGATTGGATGTTGGGCATCATTTCCGAAGAAACAATGGTGAAACAATTCCACAGTTGCTGGTTAGGGAGGAAGATCTGTTTGTGCAGCTTCAGTCTGCCCTGACACGAGCGAGACAAGACCGAGAACTTCCAGCACCATTGGCAGCACGACACCTTTCAGGTCTTCCTAGCACCAGGGATGTTCCTAGAACTGATCCGCCATCGACACCTTCCAGGAGACCAGTTGGAGCCCAAGCGAGAGGTGCTGCAGCCGCAGCATCACCTCCTCCGGCTGATCCTCAGCCGACGTCGCCACAGGCAGGCAGCACCAGCTGTTCTTTCTGATTTCTTTGGGGACGAATTGAGAGGATATCGTCTTCTCAAAGCTGCTCGTTTAAGTGCTCAGGAACGTCAGAACATTCTGACACAGACTGGAAATAGCACCAATTTCTTGGCAGTGCGTCGAGCTTTGCGCACTTCTCTGAAGAGGATGATGGTGGCCATTCGAGTTGGAAGAAGTCACGGATTTGGTGGAACGCTGAGGGGAACCTTGGCCCGATGATGAAAATGCATGGGAACTTTGGGAGTCCTACGATCCAGGTCAACAAGATTGGCATGAGGCTTACTGGCAAGACTGGTCTCCATGGACATATGATGATTGGGGTGACAGTCAGTTTGATGAGAGCTGGCATGATGCGTCTCCCAAAGATGAACTTCCAGTAGATGACCAGGCTGATGACCCAGCCGAGACCCAGTACAAAGAGGCCTACGCCTTAGCAGTTCGCCGTGTCCGTCAAGCCCGAGGGTATTTTGCACCAGAGTCCATGACTGGGAAAGGCATTCCATTGTCTCGGTCACCAAGCGGATCCCCGAAGGGCAAATCTGGCATGGGAAAGTCACTTGGAGCAAAGGGCAAATCTTTTGGCCCATGTTTTGTCTGTGGTTTGAACGGCCATAGTTGGAGGCAATGTCCTGACAGATTTGCGAAAGGTGGAAAAGGCGGGAGTTTGTTTCCAAAGGGAAAAGGTAAGAGCAAGAAGGGTTTCAAATCACTTCAGTTTCATGACATCAGCCCATGTTTTGACCCTGGCATCTACACTTCTGACGTGGAACCTGGCACTCGGGTCATCATTGACACGGGAGCCTCCGAGAAGGCTGTGGGTATGTATTCATTGGGCATGTTGATTGAGAAGGGCAAGATTTCGTATGATGTGAATTTGGAAGATCGTCCAGTTTTCAAATTTGGAAATCGTCACAAAGCCCAAGCAGTTAGCAGGGTTGATTTGTTGAACACCTCCATTGGCACAGTTTCTTTCTATGTCCTTGGGGATGAAGCCAACCAGACACCTCCATTGGTGGGAGGCAAGACCCTACGGCAGCTTGGGGCCATGCTGGCCTACGAGGACAACTTGCTCATTTACAAGCGTCAGGAACCCCCGACAACTTGGTATGCTGTCAAGATCCACCCTCATGCTTCAGCACATGTTTCCATTGATTTGATTGAGACGGCCACACCCATGTCTTCATTTCATACATGGTTTGCAGAACAAGTTCATGGTCATGAGAAGGCAGTTGAATCAGATTTGCAGATGGGATCAGAAAAGGTTGAAGCCAACTTTTTCATGCTGTCAAGAGTTTCAGATGCGGTCCAACGGCAAGACCGACTTAGCAACCTGGCTCAAAGGCTTCAACTTTTGCGTGATCAAGTTTGTCATGGGCACTCCAGTCCAACCATGCGCGGAGGACGACCCCCGTGTTCGAAGATTTCCATGTTTCAGCCATCACAAGCGGAAGGAGAGACAGAACCAGTTCGCAATTTGGTCAACATGCCTGGCATGCGGCCTGAGAATCACCTACAGGCCAAAGAAGGACAGTCATGGAGAGGACCGACATATGGGTCCGCACCCTCATCCGATCAAGATGGCAATGGATCAGATCGAGGCCAGCATGCCCAAAGATCAAGTCAGCGAGAAGGTTGTGAATGGCATGCTCATGGAACTCAAGGGTCTGCAGTTGCAACACGGCGTCAGCAATACCATGGCCGTGAACATGACCTATGCTCAATACATGAAGCGCATGGGATTCAAGGAGGAGTCCAACAAGAAACCTCGAAGTCCATGGCAGCGGCCGGCTACCTCAAGAAGGAAGGCTTGGAGCGATGCTGTGAGAGGAGATGGATGCCCAGTCCTCAGAATGGGAATATGCGGAGATGTCAGTCCATGCATCGGAGTCGGAGACGGAGGAGGAAGAAGACAAGAAGAAAAGAGGTCCATCTAGCCTGTGCAGGTCTATGGCAAGTTTGCATGAGAAGATGAGGTTTGGAGGCCGTGATGGCCATACGTCTCAAGACACCAGCCTGCTCAATTCGCACGGCATTCCCAATGGCCGAGATGCTGGCGCCACTTTTGAAGGCTGCCACAAGAATTCAGCGGAAAGTCAAGTTCCAGAACCAAGCGCTGGAGGTGGACAACGCAAAGGAGTTCAACCTCACACTGCACGAAAGATGGCTCGAAATGCAGCAGTTTTTGGTGCGATGGTACTGGCCCCAGTTCAGTGCCTCATGAACCAGATCTCTCAGGCCTCAGGCCACCGACTTCATTGAAGTGGCCTGCGCTCCAACTTCAAGTCTGACGGCGTCTATGGAGTCTCTTGGACACAGCGCCTACAGGATCAACTACCGAAATGGATTTGACCTTGACAAGAAGGATGGCACGACAAAGCTGGCTCAATATGTCCAAGCGCTGACCAATCTGACACAGCGAGACGAGGTTGAGCAGGCCAACTTTCAAAAGCGGCAAGGTCGCGACTTGAAGAAAGCGGAAGGGGTTGTGGATGCCATGGAACCCATTTTGGAAAGTCATGGTGATTTGAGCTGGGAGTGGCCAACCGGCGCCACCAAAGGATGGAACTCCAAAGCCATCCGAAAGCTTGAGCGGCTGGCACGAAAACATGGCAAGCATTTGTTTTGGGCTCATTTTCATGGTTGTGCTTTTGGACTTACATGGCAAAATCATCCAGTGATGACGATGGACAGTGGCTACGACCAGTCGCCACGTTTGGTTGCAACATGTGCACTGCCGTGGACAAGTTGCTCAGGCGTCATCTTACTATCCAGCTCAAATCGTGAATGCAGTGACAAAGGCTATAACTGCTTCTTGGACAGAGGCAGAAGACACGTCCGGCACCTCACTTGGGAAGGATGTTTCCACCTTTTTGGTTGAATGTGACGATGGCATCCCATTGGTTCATGATCCATGCCCTGAATATGGTGATCAAATGGTTGAAGCGGTTCAACATGAAGAGCCTCAAATTTTTGCTTTGACCCGCAACCGTTTTCCTCAACAACCGCCCACTGGAAAGCTTTTGGGACAGATCAAGGCTCAGATGTTGCGAGCCCACAAAGCTGCAGGTCATCCGTCGATGGCCAATCTTCAGCGGATGCTGAGGGCGAGAAAGGCACCACCATGGGCAGTGGATTTAGCAGGGAGCATTGAATGCCCCTCTTGCAAGGAGTCCAAATTGCCACGTCCAGCTCCAGTGGCAAGCATGCATGAGACTCCTGGCCTTTTTGAGATTGTCGGCATGGATGTTTTTGAGTAATGATGAGTACCAGAATGCCAAATACAAGTTTTTGCTGATGCGTGATCGTGCAAGTGCTCTGGTGATGGTAGAGTTTTTGAAGAAGCACGGCGCTCCAGAGGAAACTGCATGGGAACCCACCAGTGAAGACATCATCAAGAGCTTCAGTCGTTGGTTGATGGTCAATCCAGCGCCAAAATGGATCATCACTGACGCTGCTAGGCATTTCACTTCTCAAAGGATCTTGGACTATGCAGGTCAATCTGGCACTGGTGTTCTCACAGCACCAGCTGAAGCACATCAGATGATGGGTTCTGAAGAAGGCGCGATCAACATCATCAAGATTTCATCAAGCATATCAAGCAGACGGTGTCGAGACTTCTCAAAGATGACGACGCCATTGACACTGACTTGGCATTCCACTTGGCAGCTCATGGACACAATCAATCAATAGGCCCACCAGGTTTCTCTCCATTTCAGTGGGCAAGAGGCGCATCAGCTCCTCTTGACAACATCCCACTTGGCATCAACCCCAAGAAGGCGTTTGGTGGCATGCTTGGCCTCAAGGAGAGAATGAGAGTTGCTTTTCAGGCCGAGGGTGCAAAGGCAAAACTTTCAAAGCTGAAAAAGACCATCCCTCAGCCGACCGTGACATACAAGCCAGGCCAACTTCTGCTCTGGCGCCAAAGATCAAAACCTGGCAAGACAGGTGGAACCTGGGTTGGCCCTGTGAGGATGCTGTTGCAAGAAGGTCATACAGTTTGGCTTGCGACGGGCTCAACTTTGATCCGTGCTCGCCTGGTCCAAGTTAGGCCTTGCACTCGACAAGAAGAGCTCAATTCCATCTTGGAAGGCACCGCCATCCTGAAGTTGCCAGTTATGCTGGACAGTCTTTTGAGGAAGTTCACTGGAAGATACTATAGCGATGTGACTGGCGCCGTTCCTTCAATGGAAACTCTTCGAGATGATGTTCGAGGAACTGAAGTTCAACTTGAACCCGGCCAGCAAGCAGGTCGCCCAGACAGTTGGAAGATCACAAACTTTGAGGGCAAAAAGTGGTTGGTCCGGATTGACTCTCTTCCACGTATCTCTTTGGTCATCCCAAGCAAGACTCAGACCACCCCTGTCGATGAAGAGATGCTGACCGGCATCCGCAAGACCAAGTTGAAGGGACTTCACCCTCAAGCTGAACTTGTGGAAATCAATGACGACTACAAGGAAAGCGACGATCCAACACGGTCACTTCAAGATAGATGGACAGGAGAAACCTGGTTTGAGATGCGTCCTTCAGCACAAGACCCAGTGCTGAAGAGGCCTCGTAAGACACCCAAAGGCGGAACAAAGCGGAAACCTTGAGAAGGAAACTGAGGATTTGAGATCTTCAGCCAGTCAAGCAGCAAGGCCTGACACTTCAGCGACGCCAGCAGAACAGCCACAGGGAGATGAAGATGCGAATCAACAAGGCGTCATGATTCCCGACGTCCCCAACATCAGTCCTCTGACCACGGCACTACGAGACAAAGGTATACAAAGGTGCCAATGCAGTGGATGGAGTTCCTGCATCCAGCGGAAACTTTTCATCGAGCACAATGCGGTGCTCAATCAGTTCATGCGTTTTGCAAGGAGGCCACCAAGGTCCACATGAAGATGTGGCCGGAGGACGTTTTGTACAGACATCAGATGGAAAGAGCATCAAAGTGGGCGAAGAAGGTTCCAGCGTTCGTTCCCGATCAAGTTCAAGTTCTTCAGATGAGTTGGTGCCCGATGATGCCATACACATTAACAAGGTTGTTAAGTCTAACGCGGTTTTAGACACCAACCAAGTTTTTCAGAATGCCCAGGCTATAGAACCCAACCAAGTTTCAAAGAATGCCCTGGCCACAAAGTCCTCTGCAGTTCTTGAGTCCAAGGATGTGTTTTATGCGTTGGAGATTCCTATCAAACCCTCCGACACCACGTTCCTGACCAAGAACCCAGAGAAGTCAAGCATCTGGCTCTCGCGCAAGACGATGGAGAAAGGGAAGGAACTTAGATGGTCTCACATGGACATGTCCCAGAAGCAGAGCTTTGACATGGCTCAGGCACGTGAGTTGACGAACGTGCTAAGCGCCAAGGCCTTGAGAAGCCTCACGGAGAACTTTGATCCAGTTTCTGCAATGCCGATGGGATGGGTTCTTACGACGAAGGCTGATGGTTCTATCACAGCCAGGCTCGTTGTTTTGGGTTTCCAGGCAGCCAATGTGGCGGAAGTTGACACCGCCGCTCCAACAATGGCGCGGGTGAGCCGCAATTGGAAGATGGAATGACAGTTTGGGCACCGGCCGAATTGGCTGTGATGTTTGGAGCAAACCCCCACAATCCAATCATGCCTCTCCGCATCACCAAGGTTTTCGACGGTTTGGTTCAAGTTAAGTTCCGAGGTGTTGGTTCAATGACATCAGCGGAACCATGAAGAAGCATGGATGATATGGATGGAAAACTATCTTAGCTGACAGGTGCGTTTCCACTCTTCATGATCCAGAAACTCAAGAGTTCATTGCTGTTGCAGGTCTTCATGTATAATTATAGATGAACTGATCATTGGAGCTGACTACCAGCATTTTTTCATTGAGGCTGAACATAAACGACATAAATTTCAAGAAACTTACCAATGGGGCAAATGGCAGGATCAAGATATTGAATTTGCTGGATGCAAAAATTTCTCAAACGTCTGACATGAGTTTGTGTATTTCACAGGAGTCCTCTGTCACCAAGTGGATTGATGATTGATGAGATCCACATGACGCGGCAACGACAGAGCCAAACAAAGGTTCCTCTGAACCCGAACAAGTTGTCACAGCTGCGCGGTGCCATTGGAACACTGTCTTGGAAAGCAACACAGACTGGACCCCACTTCCAGGCCGATGTCAGCCTGCTGCTGTCAGAAGTGCCAGAAGCGACAGTCCAGACGATCTTGAAGGCAACAAGCTGATTAGAGAACTCAAGCGTGAAAGCAAGCAAAGTTTTTTTTCTCCTAGCTGGCGAAGAGATTGGAAGGACATCATATGACATCATCATCACTTCATGGTGCGATGCTGGACAGCAGAACAGGCCTGGTCGCGCTTCAGGGTTAGCTCCGAAAGATTTTTTAACTGTTGAGGAGTGCACAGTAGCCATCATCAACTGGAAATCCTGCAAGGTTCCACGTCAATACCTTGGATCGAATGGAGCGGAAGTTCAAGCACTGACGGAAGCTGAAGAAACCACCTTCAAGCTGAGAGCGGTGTGGGCCGAGCTCCATGGAACGGTTCTTAGGAAACACACCTTGTACAGCCAAATTCGTGATTTGACATGTGGTGTGTTGATCATGGTGGAATTCTTGATGCGACAACACGCAATGTCTCATCAGTGCATGGTCTGAGATACAGTAGGGCCGGGTATGAACTACCATGTCAGTCCAGTGGGCTAGGAAAAGTGGAACCATTTTCAGGGTTGCGAATGGACTTGCCATGTTAGGTGATTGCCCTACCAAGTTTGGAGAACGGAAGGTTTTTCTTTCCATTGTTGGCACGGGGCCCAAGCTGGCGACTGATTCACGATGAGCAATTTACAGCAAGGCGAAAGTTCAAGAAACGTGAATTGGAAAAGGCAGCAAAGGATTTTGAGCCATTTGTCGTGTCAAATGTGGGACAGTTTGCAAGAGCAAACAAGTGGTTTTGGCAACACGAAGGTGATTCCAAAAGTATGGGTGGTGAGAGTTTCCAACTTGACATGTTCGAACATCCTGACATGACCAATCCTGATTATCCCGTGGAATCTCCTGATGGGGGGCCTCTCGAGGGTGACCCGTCCGTTCTTTCTGTGCCACGCGTGGGATCCCTCCCTACCTGTAAAGAGCGGGAGGGCGGGGGGGGGGGACAAAACCAACCTGTCGAATTCCATTATTTTTTGCTTGAAAACCCTGGGATAGTGATCAAACCCCTCAAATGGAATTGTAAAGTAACATTTCTTAACAACCCTTGGGCACTGCTTAGAAAATACTTGCGCTTAGCTCCTGCAAGTATGATGACGGCAGCGCAATTTTTGGAGGGCTGCCATCCTTACACATGTGCTGCTTAATTTTCACCTGCTTGCCAACGACATGGAATGATGAGGAATATTGATCCTTGAGAAAACATGATGATCGCAAAAAGTGAATTTTAAAATGAAATTTCAGTACGACTCCTCCCTCAAATTCCATTTTTAAGACGGTAGGGATCGCGTGGGCATATCCATTCGCTGTGAGTTGGCGAAGCCTATCGAAAGGCATCAGAAATCAAGCTACCACTGCTACCTTCACTAGCTAATTCGGGTTTCATTTTTATGACGGGGTGCCCGTGCCCACTGATTTTTTTTGTTCGATTTTTTTTTTTGGGGGGGGGTATGGCCCCGGTGAAACACTGAACTGTTTCATACTGGCCAGTTTCCAGATGTGCCAAATGGCGCAACTGTGTTTAAAGTGGTTTCAGGCTCCACCGGAGAGCAAAGTCCAATCTATGGGTTGATGTTGGTGTTAATGTTGATGCTGATGCTGAAGTTGATGCCGGTGGGGAACACTGCGATCTAGAATTTGCAATTGAAATCCGGCGGAGGAGGAGGAGGAGGAAGGCTGCGGGCCAGCTGGCCAAAAAACATCAAAAAACTAACAACTGTCACGTGCCAGGTGGGGAAAAAAATGTTTGATGAAAATGAAAGATCTCGAAAAAAACACTCGGCGGTTTTATATTTGTCAATTTGTTCCCTTCACTTCAATATTCGATTTTCCCGTTGCCACCTGGACCCTTCGAGTCATTTTTAATATTGGGGAAACAATGAACCATTTTGAGGACAAAAAGGGAAAAACATGTGCTTTTGGAAAAAAATCGCGTCAGTCAAAAATTTGGGGCGCCCTTTTTTCAGAAATTTCCCGAGAAGTCTTGCAAACATTTTTGCTACATATCACTGGCCAGCAACTCATCAGGACTGAATTTGTACCAACACATGTTCCAGAACTTACACATTTACAATTTATCAACATTTTCTGGAATTGAAGATTTTTTGATGTATTCATCAACCAACAAGTGGTAACTGTTCAAACTGCTTTACCCATCCCACACTTTCTCCAATGTTATATGCAAATCGTTTTTAAGAAAACATCGTGTTTCTGACCTTGGGGGTGCGGGAAAAAATCTGATCTAAAACCCTGCTGATCTAGGGCTGGCCTTCGCCGTTTTCATTGTGATTATCACAACCACCACTGTCACAACAAGCACTATCATACTATCACAACCACCACCACTATCACACGACTATCACAACCACAATGAAAACATCCCTGTACGAGTTCACTGGGTCAGGTTCGCACATGAGATTTTCTAGTAAAAAATGTAGATTGTATAAGTTAGAGACCCCAAAAAAAAAAATAACAATTGACATCAAACAAATTTGAAGTATCCTGGAAAATGGCCACGTATAAGAAATGCATTTTTGAAACTATGTTCATCATTTTTCCTTAGGAAAACAACGCCGTGTTTGAATTGCAAAATATTGCAATTACGATATCAAACATGTTGCAAGCATCGGGGTGCCAATTCATTATGTGATAACGTGCGGCTGTTTTAGAGCGGCCTGGGTTTTGCCGACGTCGTCCAATACGGCCCCGGGGAATTCATGCATTTTTGTACGATTGACGTGATCATGGGGTTGGATCTGGGGTGGGGTTGCAATGACGTTGTGATGTGATGTAGGACATGTTGTGCTCTTACGTCAGAGATGGGGTTGGATCTGGGGTGGGGTTGCAATGACGTTGTGATGTGATGT
>Ga0126342_10011555_pt1 | contig 15762 bp, 12 predicted proteins | sample Cyp1metagenome_FD_92528 | JGI IMG/M metagenome (GOLD analysis project Ga0126342, IMG submission 92528) | Coral microbial communities from Lord Howe Island, Old Settlement Bay, Australia - Cyphastrea 1 metagenome | ecosystem: Host-associated > Invertebrates > Cnidaria > Coral ... | reverse complement strand
TCGATCTAATCGATCTAATCGATCTAATCGATCTAATCGATCTAATCGATCTAATCGATCTAATCGATCTAATCGATCTAATCGATCTAATCGATCTAATCGATCTAATCGATCTAATCGATCGAATCGATCGAATCTATCTACCTATCTACCTATCTACCTATCTACCTACCTACCTACCTACCTACCTATCTATCTATCTATCTATCTATCTAATCTATCTTTCTTTCTTTTTTTCTTATCTATCTTATCTATCTTATCTATCTTATCTATCAAATCTATCAAATCTATCAAATCTATCTATCTAATCTAATCTAATCTAACCTAATCTAATCTAATCTAATCCTATCTATCTATCTATCTATCTTATCTTATCTTATCTATCTATCTTTCTATCTAATCTATCTAATCTAATCTAATCTAACCTAATCTAATCTAATCTAATCCTATCTATCTATCTATCTATCTTATCTTATCTTATCTATCTATCTTTCTATCTAATCTATCTAATCTAATCTATCTACCTAATCTATCTAATCTATCTATCTATCTACCTACCTATCTATCCATCTATCCATCTATCTATCTATCTATCTATCTATCTACCCATCTATCCATCTGCCTATCCGTCCATCTACCTCTGTCTCTCTCTCTCTGTTTATCTATGTATATATGTATACATGTTGATATAATATTATATATGCATGGGCACATGCACCATGTATAAATCCTATGCAAATACATACACTGGAATACACTGATATAAACACGCATACTCAGAGATTATTTGACATCACAAATTCGGGCTTCAAACTCCATCTTGCTACATTTCAAGGTGAGCTTCCCCATTCATTCATCCCCTATTGGATCTATTGGTTTCTTCATTGTCGTTCCACTCATCTTGGTAGTCCCCAATTGTTGATCCCGTTTTGGCAATCTTCTAGTTGGCACGTACGAAGCTGAACAAAGACCGAGAAACAACTCAACCATTGTGATTTCCTTTTTGGTCTTCTTGAATCATTTGCTGATTCCCAATCATGGTAGAGATAGTAGCTGTGCTTTGCCAATCAACAGCTAGTCAACAGCTTGAACTTCAAAAAGAGACTCCAACCATGGATACCATGTCAGCACTGGTTTGTGCATGTATCAATCCACATGTGGTATCATGTGATCACACCTACATATATATATATGAAGAATTATGAAGACATCGCTGCTGGACACAATCTTGGAAACCTATCAATAGCTGATTGCCCGGTGCCAATGGGGATTCCACCCCTTGAATTGAAGTTTTATCATGGCAATACGGGTGTTGTTCAAATCTAACCTTGTAGCTCCAATTGAATAAATGAACATGTACAAATATGTACAAGAAATCAACCCAACCCTACGTAGCTTCTCTCAAGAATGGATAGTTGTCCAAAATTGAAACCTCCAAGTTCGGCATGGCGGCCTGGCTCGAACCCTTGACCCGCTAGTAGGGACCCATCACCGCAAGTTGTTCAAATATTATCATTTTTGTTGATTTTGTCATGCCAATTCCACTTTGATATGTTAATAGTATGCTCATATTCAGTTTTTCTCTGATCCAATCTGGTTTTTGTTCGTTGACTCCGCAGTCTTGCTGGTTCCATCCCCCTTTGCTCAGTGAGTAGATTCCCAGGCCCACTGGGCGACCGCACGGTACCCAGCTCTGCTTTAACCAGCTCCCAGGCTGCTGCGGCAAAGGGCCTCCAGCTGTGACATGGCCCCTTTTTGTGGCAATCTTTTGGGCCATTTTGGGCCACAAAATCCTGGAAGGCCCAGGAACGGAAAAAATTGCGTTCGTTGAACCGTGTGTAATCCCCTTCCACCTTTGGTTCCATGGAATCCCACAGTCCCGCTCTTCAAACGCTGCAGGGATTCCCAACGGCTGATACAAACAGGCTTCTGCCGAGAGAGGAGGAACCTCGGTTAAGGGATGCCCAGGGATGCCCCGGGATTTGGGCTTGACATTGGTAATTAGTCAACTGAGAAACAACATTAGGCCGCAGTCATTTGGTGATTGCAACCCCTCTAAAAGATACGTGTCAGAGATCTTCTGCCCAGGGATGGGATGGAAAATGTGGGCAGCTAGCAACTCACGGATTTGACCAACGGAATGCTGTAGGAAAGTCAACTATGGAAGTCTCAAAAAAGGGTATTTCGAGTGCTTTCTTGGATCCCGGTAAAACAGGCAAATGGTTCCAACCTCTTGCAAATGACACCATTGAGGAACCCTTCCTTGGATGCCTTGAATTGAAACCAGTTGTCCCGTCCCGAACTGATGAACAAGATTACGCTTCGCACCCCCACCTAAGCCGAGAGTAGGAAACACAATCCCTCTCTGCAGTTCTGTATATTCTGCATTTCCAAGATGCTCATGTTTTTCAAGGCAGCCTTCATTCTCATCGCCAGCCGTAAATCAGCATGAGACATACCCTAACATAATTCCCAATTTACAAAGGATACGGATGCACAAGTTGGACCAACGTGTTGTCCATTTGGGTAGTCGGGTACCTCCTGTTTTTGTTGGAGACCCAGGAGATTCTGACCCAACACACCCAACACGCCTCCCTGGGGGGCAGACCGACAGAACCTGTGGATCAGCAAAGTGGCTGAGATTCGTCCCTTGCCATGTTGGTGTAGACATGGCTCCAAAATGCTTTCGAATGTTTGTGCGATTTGTGCGTGCTGCTGTTGTGGTGACTTATAGTTCTGACATCCCGGCAGAGTGAAGGCAACTGATTCTGCACACGAAGTCCCACTTCGTATTGGGAGCGCGGGTGCAAAACTTCTTGTTCCGATTTCGATGCTCATTGGCATTAAGTTACACCAAAAAGACATGGTTGCTTAAACGGGATTCCCACACATGGATTATATATGATTCATGATAATTCCCAATAGATTGGGTAGCATCACCCCCAATAATCAACCAACAGTTGTCTTAACACCGATAACCAAGTGCGACGCCTGCTGCAGGCGGCTGGCGGTGGCCTGCCAGGTTGACCCCGTGAAAAGGCCAGTTTGGTAAGGAAGAGCATTCACAGGCGTAGCAAATGGTGAAATTATTGTAAGCTTGCGAAAATTCATCATTGAGTAAAGATCCATGGATTTTAGGATTCCTTGGGTCCCAAATACACAGAATGTCTTAAAGTATGTGAAGATAAATGACTCTTCCATCACTGGCTGGGGATGCTTTTTCATGGTGCCGCATCTTAACTTAAAAGGAACTGTTGCACGAATCTACCCCGAAATATTGAGGGAGTCCAATGGCCACATCCGACTCTTTACCAACTTTGCGAGTAGCAGAGGGAAACTTCCCAATAGCGATAGTGTTGGGTTTCAATCTCTGGGGCCGGGGAGTGGTGCCACGAAAATGCACGCCCCGAAAAACCGGAACAGTCCTGGAACCTTGCTGGAACCTTGCTTGCAACCTTGCTGGAACCTTGCTGCAGCCTTCCTGGAACCTTGCTTGCAACCTTGCTGGAACCTTGCTGCAACCCTGGATCTCCACAACTAGGGTCATGGAATGGTGGAACCCCAAACTTGGCCTCTTGGAATGTTAGAGCTTTGCTACCCTGCCTGGAAACGGAGAGCCCTGTGAGTAACTTTGAACCTTGCACCTTGTGAAGCTGCAGAGTTGACGTTTTTCTGTGGATCATACTGCTCACACCGTGTTCTTTAAATAAACTTAAGCAACTCTATTGTGTTTTGCGTTTGCTTTGCATTGCGCTGGTCATTTCGTTGTTGATGAATCAAACTCAAACCAAGACCCTTACAAGTCTGGAACCTTGATGCTTGGAACCTTGAACCTTGGAAACTTGGAACCCCAGAACCCTGGTAATCTAGAACTCTGGAACCTTGGAACTCTCGAAATCTTCAACCTTGCAATCCTGGAAACCTGCAATTGTGGAATCTTGGAGCCCTGCAAAACCTTGGAACCTTGCCTGATGACATTGCAACCTTCTAACCCTGGAGCCTGCTGTTGGGTTGCAAAGCAGGGTCAATGTTTGGATCTACGAAAGCGTAAAAACACTGCTTTCATTTGCTACAGGGAGCGCAACTGGGTTCTATCATTTAAAATTTTGAACCTGCCTGGATTTTGAACGGTGCTGACAGTGGTGGCAGATTTGCCACCTATAGCACAATCATTTCATATCGAGATTTGCTCATGTACACTGCAAGTAGATGGAAGGAAACTTTGCTAGTAAGATACCCAAACTCCTCCATGCTGCATCAAACAAAGTAGACGATAAGGCTCCAAACAAACATGTTAAACATGGTTGAAAACATGTTGCAGCACCATTTTGCCTTACCTCAATACCTCTGGCCATGAAATACTACCCATCTGAAAAACTCAACAGCGACCCTTGACTGATTGGCAACAGGATTATATATATACGTAGACATATATAGACATATGCTCTTTCAATAGATTTCATTTATCATCATAATATATCTGTGTTCTCTCAAAGACTTTTATTTTTTACTTTTATTTTTTTAGGAGGGTTACCTATGCCATTTTCTTCTTTCTCAACAGATGTTTCTGCCTCAGCAACGCTCAGCATGGATGACTGGAAGCGAAAAAGCCTCTTCCAGAGGCCCCAGGCTGCTGGAAGTTGGTCAGCATTGTGGAATCCCAAAACCAACACACACACACATATATATATATAATACCCATACCCATGCACATAGACATACACATAGACATGCCCATAGACGGACACATATGTATACATATACAGAATCTATAACCTATAGCCTATATCTATAATGTATCAAAATCTGTATATTTTATAATCTATATTCTGTAAGCTATAATCCAAAATCTATAAGCAACAATCTATAACATATATATATATATGTCTAGGCAAAAAGGGAGATTTAAATGGATTGAACCATCAAACATTGGTCACATGCTTCACCAATGCAGATGGGACATATTTCCAAAGCAATTAGGGGAATGAACATGAACATGCAAGATCCAAGATTGTCAAATATCCCATGAAGCATCAAGGTTACGAATGCTGAAGCAGTAAGAAATATGAATATATCATCTCTCTCTCTCTCTCTCACTCTCTCTCTCTGTATATATATATATATGCACACACCCACATATAAATATATAAATAAATACATGTATATATATATTAATGTATTATGTAATAAATATATACAATTATGTTGTATAAAAAATCACGGAAAGCTTGTAAACCACAACTGGTTCATACTGGTTCCATTCCCCCGGGATCGTCAAGAAACCATCCGCGATGTGAAAACATGTGGGACCAGGTGGGATTTGGTGAAAGGAGCTGAGGAGCTGACCTGATTTGAAGTTTTCACCAATGGTTATCTATGGTTAGTTGAGTTTCATCACCTTTTGTTCCTCAACCAATCCGGAAAAAACATGCCACAGTTCAGAAAGATCCACAAACATGAACTACACATCAACGAAGCAAATTGTACAACACGTTATATATTCATATATCAAAAAGGATGGTTAATCATGGTATTTCCCATTGATCTATTAGCTATTGGGTATGCACCATTTTAAGACACAGCCATATTTATATTATTATAAACATTCTTCATAATTCACAGACCTGAATTTCACAGACCCAATTCCTGGGATGATTCCCACCAAGGCACTGTCGCCGCGCCACAGGGCGGCCCAGATCCACCTGGAGCAGGGATGCAACTAGCGAGAATGGTTACATGGGGATATATACATAGTATATACATGATATAATGTGACATACTAAAACCATACAGTCCCATCCTCCTAAGATTATACGAACCCCCGAGGAATCACGGTGGATGTTGGAGATGTAAACCATATATTTGGGACCATACAATTGGGGTGTCACCAAGTGCAGTCCGGCCAATGGCCTCGTCTTCCGCCTGGAGCTGACAATAGCTGAGTTGGTCCGAATTCAGAATCCCCGAGAAGCAAAGCAGAACTCAATGGGTTTGTCTGAATGGTTAATCATGGTATTTCCCATTGATCTATTAGCTATTGGGTATACACCATTTTCAGACACAGCCATATAAAGCAATAGAAAAGGTGCCTTTTTAACCAGCAGACTGACAAACCATGACTAACCAATGTCAGTTGCTTCTTGGGCGCAGCAGTTCTCAGCTCGTTTTCTCACTTGTCTTTGCGATTCATTTCTTCATCGAAGGCCGTTTGCAATTCGCTCAGGGTGCCGAGCTGCATTCCTGGAAGCAACATGTAAGTAACAATATGTAACAATGCACCCCATCTCGGGGAGTGGCTTGGGGTTTGCAGGTCAAATCCTGTCACTTGAAACTCCGGACTTCGATCATCGACTTGCAGGTTGTATATAACATCCATGAATTTCAGACACACTTTCAGCACAAAAAAAAGCCTCCTGATTCTGGCAAAGATCAACAGAAGCAACGATTCTTTTTGCTCAGCAATTTGCTGGAAGCCCAACAGAATCTGAAAGTCACATGGGATATCATGGGATCATCTTCCCTTTCCGCGCATAGAAAATCACCGGGCAACCGAGCAGACTAGAAATACGAGATTCTTTTCCATTCCGCCGCCTGGAGTCTCCTCGCGCGGGCATGCAAACAAAACAAATTCTGGCCTTACGATCTCTGGTAGTCAGGCAGATATGACTGCAGAGTGAAGGCCTCTGATTGACTGCACATATGCGTGAGCCATTTGAGCTGCGCAAGATCTGGGGAAAAAATTTCCGCTACACCATCACGGTGAATCCTGTGACGGAGCCCTTTCAGGACTGCCACTAGGATGCTCCTACACAGGGCACTGGGGTATTCCTTTGCCCGTGCAGTAAGGAAACGTCCATCAGATCCGCGTCCTCTTAGGCCGCAAGTCGGCCGTGTGCGCCATGGTTCAGCTCCGTCAATCAAAGCACGGCCAACCACTTCCGGGGGGCCAAGATGAAGAGCACGGAGCGTTGTGGGCTTGACACCGGCGGCTCCATAGAGCCATTGATCCACCCTGTGTTGACAAGCTTCCCGGATCTTCATGCACCAATCTGTGTGGCATTGGAGCCTCCACACTGAAACCTTCTCATCCGCTTGCGGTTCCGCAGGGTGTTCCATCAAACTGCCTCCACCAGCTTGTGCGACGGAAACTTCGACCTGCAGAGAATTGAACATGAGCTCGGTGCCGGTGTCCACCTGTCGCAATTCACGCGGGTTGCGGTTGTGGAGGCACCACGGAGCTTCACGAGTTCGAAGCGGCCGCGGGCCGCTTTCACCTTCGAGCTTGATGTTTCTGGCAGCAGAGAACGTCTCACATGGTGGGCCCGTTAACGAAGCCGCAATGGCGCCGCCTTTGGCCATGCCCAGAATAAGGTCATAGTTTGCACCTGACGACAAATCACCAAACACCGGGTCAATCGCCGTGTCGACGGCAATCATCTTCACCGGGTATTCTGGCAGGAGCGTGGCACTCAAATGCTCCAACCACCAGTGACAATCTCCAACTCGTCGGCGTCCACTGAAGAGATGGATGATGAGAATGGTAGGTCTACCCTCAAACAAAATGAGAGGAACCTTAATTGAAGGGGTAAAACGAACCTTATCCTCAAACACAGGCAAAAGGAGACGCATCTGCATACTGCATGGGTCAGGAATGGGCTCCAGCTCACATTGCGCACGCTTATGCACCATGTCATAGTCCGTGATCGGCTGATAGGCCTCATCCATGCGTCGTCGCCAACAAATCAATTGCCCAATGTGGGATTCAATCAGCAACTCTCTCAAGGCTTTGTCAATGTGCAAGAAGAGGTCCAAGGTCACGTTCCAAAATCTGTCCCTTTTCACATGATCGAGGATCCATACACATAGTGCCCATTCACCAATCGACTCAGGTGCAACCTCATGAACAAAGTGAGACGCCAATCCAGTGAGCTGAAAGATGACCTCGTTGACTGCTTCGGCTCGCATCTCTGATTGGGTAAACAAAACGTCATCAAATTGCTGGAAGAGTTGTTTGGTCCAGTCCATCTCAATGTGCTCTGGCAAACCTTCCTCTTTCCAACGCATCTGCCAAACTTGATCTGCTGCTTCCCTAGAACAAATCTGAACTTCACGTGAAGATTGTGCAGAAGCAACCCGCATCGCCGGCTGGCGGTGAAATCTCTCCTGCATGGGCATCTCGTCAATGTCAGGTGCTGTGAGTGACGGTGCGCTTCTCCATGTTAATTTCTCGTAGCAACCATTGAGATGTCGACGACTGTGTCGAAGGTGCTGTTGAAGTCGCTGCGAGCTCCAAAAGCAAACATTGCACGCATTGCAAGTCGTCGATGTCATCATGCTGCGCTCCTCTGAAATCTCTTCATGTGCAAGCCAAAGGTGCACTTGCAACTGATGGAGTGTACCAAACTTGCTTGCGCACCGTCGACAAACAAAGGATGAAATCAGGACGTCAGTCTGCAAGGAAGGCAAGGAAGAGGAAGGTGACTGTTGCAAGCATGCCTTCAATTTCCAATGCGCCTGAACCACTCTGCCAATCACAAAGCCCTGCTGAAGCGCTCGAGAGTAAAGCCGTCGAACTAAACGAGGACCATCATCTCGATGTGTAGACAGCCATTCGAAAAGGTCTGGTAGCGGAGCATTGCGTGGGTCCCATCCAAAAAGGTCTGGGTCCATGGTTTGAAGCCAGCTTAGAGCATGTCTCAAGGCTGGAATCCATGATGCCGGATGCTTTTCAGTTGCCGTGACAACATCGACAATCACATGCGGGCAGTCATTGATGAAATGGAATGCGTGAAGCAGTCGCATTTTCGCCAAACGAAGAGAAACTGAAGGGAGACGCCAAAGAAGAAGCACTTGTTGATCGGACATCATGCCCGACGTCCAGCAACCGTTGGCGATAATGGATCGAATCCATTTCATGTATTGCCCGTGTATCTTCGTGATTTGGCGGTGGTTTAACAACGGCCAGCTTCCAGCGCCGTAGAACAGCACCGGTGCAACAAGTCCTTCAAGAAGTTTGAGTCTTGTGCCGCTGTCAATGTGCTTGTTGGCAAGGATGGGTCTGCGCACCTGATGATGAGCTGCGACTGCTTTAGCGAGGCGGTGATGAAGCTCTGCTGCAATGGTCTCATCCGCGGAAAACATGGTGCCAAGATGTTCGTATCGTGGAACACAACGTAGCACCTGCTCCGTGTTGAGGACCTGAATGGCACCTTGGCGTTCACCAAACCAGAGTTGCCGTTGCGCTTGTGCACCGTCACCTCTAAAGGCCAAAACCGCTTCCGTCTTCTTGGCATGCATGTTGAGGATGAGCCCAAAAGTCTTTCCAATGCGGACAACCTCTTCCAGAATTACCTGAACTGTCTCAACAAGAGTGCTGGCTGTCGTAGTCACCACAGGGATCGCCAAGTCGTCAATCCATGCGACAACAGGCATACTCAAGCCCATGACACGCCACGCGTCCTGTAGGTGGGGCAGCTTCTGCAAGAAGGTGTGAATTTCCTGGATGACCTCAACCATCAGCCCATTGTAGGCAGCGTCGGCCAAAGGAGAGCCAGGACGGCTCCCCCTGTGAGTATGATGAATTTCATCAGAAGAGGCAATCGTGAACCAGGTGTAGCGATGGGCCTCACTCAAAAGTCTTGCGGTGGTCAGGGGAACACCGTGCAATTTGGATTTGCCATCGCACCGTTGCTGGATCTCGGAAACAGAACAACCTGCTTGCTCCAGCACGGTTTGTAACCTCTGTGGCAAGGCGGTGCCCATGTCGAACACGATTTCACGAATCATTGAGTGAAATGCGCTCTTGATATCCAAAAACAAAACACATGATGATAAGTGTTTGTTGGATGCATGATGTGCGCAGGCTCGCAGGTATTGTGTCGCGAAAAGAGTCGACTGATGTTCAAAGCCGCCTAATTGTAGAGGAGCACTCCACCGTGACAAATGAGGGATATATTGCTGTCTCAACATCGCGTGGGAAAGCTTGGCCACGCCGTCGAGGAGTGCAATACCCCGCATGTCAGTGATCTTATTGCTCTTCTGCTTTTTGCTGATGGTATGAATGAGTCCACCTTTAAACTGTACTGGTTCGGCTCCTGTCAACCACATTTTCAACAGCAGAAGTGTCAAAGCTGGAGCGTGGTCGACACCATGCAGCCGTAGCGCCTCAGGAGAAATTTGATCTAAACCTGGGGCTTTCTGAAGCTTCAGCCTGGCGCAATGGTTTTCTATGGCTGCTCTCGTGGGAAGATCACGAAGAGGAACTTCAAGCGGAGCATCATGCATGTTGTGCTGTTGATTGCGCCAACAAGCATGCAAGAGGTCCGGATAGGTTGTCGTCTCTCCTGCCTCAAGAAGATTGTAGTGGTGGATCTTGTCCTCCGTAGTGGGTCCAACACAACGGAGATTGGAGTTCTGCTTGCTCCTCCATCTCGGAAGGACATGACGAATAGCAGCCCAAAGCCGCCGTGAGCCGCGAGAGGACTCAGAGCCAGCTTGGGCGGCCAATGACTCGTAAAAGTCAATGTCGTCTTGTCGGACTGCAGTCACGACACGAGGGGAGAGGTCAGCAAAATGCGCGGCATGAACTGCTTCAAGTCGGTCACAATGTCGCAACCAAGGCTGGAACTGGATTTCACAAGGATGCTGACGACGCCAACTGTCAAAAACCTGCCGCAAAATCGCCTGTCTCCGGTGTCGTCTGATCTTGCCAAGCTGATGTCGATGAAATCGTTTGGCAGCAATCAATTTGATGGTGTCGGCAGAAAGGTGCTTTTTGCGCATGACCTTATTGGACTGCATTGGTTGTTGCCAAAGACATTGAAGCATAGCTGCATGCGTGTGGACATCAGTCGCCCAGGTAGGATGGGTCGTAACTTCCGTCACAAGGAAGGGCGGTCGCTTCCTCGGCAATGCAACATGATGAAAGTCGATGGGCACCTGGGCTCGCACACAGGCATGATCTTCACGACGTAGTGATAAATCAATACGCTCCTCAACCCATGTAGACAACTGTGTTGATCGCAAGGCTTCAGAGCACGCCACATAGTCGAGCCTGGCCTTGGTGCCTGTAGAGTGTGTCCAGGTCATCCCTTCTCCATGATGATGTTCAGCAAATGTCTGAGGCAAGAATAAAGAACGTTCCAACAACCAACGATGAAAGTAGAGGCCCTTTTCATTCTCAATGGTTGCCTGATGATCGCCAACCGCATCTGTGTTTGAAGAGCCAAGGCGACTGTTGGCATCCGCAAGCACAATACACTTCCAACTGCGGTAGGCTTGCGGTATGGCAGCGGAGGTAGCCGTCCAAAATTTGCTGAGGGTCGCTTCGTCATCGTCAGTGGGGGCATGTAGCACAATCAAAATCAAACGAAGCCCACCGCAAGCAAGTCGCACTACAAGACGACGAGAGCTTGCATGCAAGATGAACAAGTGACTCTGTTCAATATCAAGACGGAGCTGCTCATCATGTAAAGTTCTCTTGACCCAAAGTTGGACGCCTCCATGACCTCGTTTCTGAGCAGGCGCAGAAAGCACATGGTAATTGTCAAGCATGGTGTGTCCATCCAAGCGCGACCTGGTTTCTTGAAGACCAATGATCTGCAAATTGTACTCATGGAATTGACGTGCAAGGCTCTCAGCACGTGCTCCCATGTATCGTGATGCATGGTCTTGCTCTGGGTAAAGCGTGAGGACATTCGCTGTACCAACTTGGAGGTTCAGGTGCACCATTTCACGTGGTCCGTCAGGTTGTAGGTCACGACGCTTCATGGCAGGATGGATTGCTGCATTAGGCTCGCTCAACAAGGGTTGGGCAATATCCAAACGCCATCGAAGGTGAACCAACGGAGGAGCATCAGGACATCCTTGAAGAGAGCGTTCAAATAGCCATAGCCATTGGATCATGTGCAAGTCATTGCCGTCAAAGGTACATTGTTGATGAAATACATCAAGGTCAAACAATGTTGCATCATGATTCAGCGTATGTTTGCAAAGGGCATCAGCAGCTTCATTCCATGGATGGCCATGATGACTGCGAAGATGTGTCCAAGTGAAGGCAGTTGATAAATCAGACTCAATCCAATGCAACAATGCTCTTATTGGTAGATGAAGGTCGCAATTGTGATCACCACCTTGGCGTCCTTGAGCAATCCCTGCAACGTGTTGGCAATCAAACGCAAACTCATACCACGGCTTCTTCTCCTTGTACTTGGCAGAAAGCTGGAGACACCATCGAATAGCCAGCATCAAGGCTGTAGCTTCAGCACGTGGCGCTGAGGGCGAACCAAGGCAAGAAGTTGTTGCGAAACCACCCCATCTGGGTCCATCTGCCGTGGTCACAACAAGGACAACTGCTGCAGCAGCCTGCCCAGAACCTCTGTGAGACGATCCATCAGTGTAAAAGGTGAAACCAACTGGGATTTCACCAGACCAGTCGCTGACAGCACCAAATGCATCAGAGGTGGATGAATGCCAATCACAAAATGCCCGATCAAACATAGGCTGAATGGGCGGAAAACTACGCAACTGATTGCGCAGAAAATCAAGACGTTGACAGTCAATCTCAACCCAAATGGATGGTGCAGGAACAGGAACAAGTCGTTCCAACTGAATCTGTGTGCGGGTGGTAAGCTGATGCTGTAGCATTGAAGTGACATCGTCATGTGCTGCATTTGGATTCCCTCCGTCAAACTGATTAGAAGATGGAGTCTGCGCACACACTACCAATGCTGCACCGTGCTGCAGTTCAGGCTGCGGAATGTCCGTGATGTCAAGGTCACTCCACCATGTACGCAGTCCAGTTGGTTGTTGCCCACTGTGAAGACCCTGCGCAATGAGACGCATCAAATGCTGGTGCGGCTGAGAGCGGGGTAATGTGTAACACATCAAAACTGCGTCGCCAGCACGTACTTCGCCTCCATAGACGGTCGCCAAAACAGAAACATGGTCAGGTTGAGGATTTTGCACAAGGATCAGTTGTGCTGCTGCATCAGGATCTCCAACTCCAACATGTGTTTCAACAGTATGACAGCTCCATGGCAAAGTTGGATCAAGAAGGTCATCCCATGCGGCGATGATCGCCGTCATCCAATCAATGCTGTCCTGCGGCAACAGCACCAATCGCCCAATGCCGCTATGTGGACGCCGTAGATGATCACTGAACCATACTTCCAAATAAATACCAGCCTCAAGGGTAGCAGGTTGCATCCCGTTCGATCGAGAAAGAAACTCATGCAATCGCCTTGTGAAAGAGGCAAGAGCGTCTGGCGTGGCAGTCAGATATGTGTGCCCGGTGCCTGGAGGGTGCTGTGCTGATGAAAATGTTGACGAAGCATCTGCTCCAGGAGGACCAGGACATAGTACCATTTGCGACGAGCATAATTGAGCAACTTCAGACATCAACATTTGATCTGCCGGCAAGGGACGAGGCGTTCCATATGGCAGCGGTTGTTGGACAAAAGTTGAGACGTCATCATCAGCATGTTGTGGATACATCCTGCGCTCATAATCATCAGCTTCAGTCATGCCACCTTCATGTTGAGGACTTCTGGGACGAGCATGATGTCGAAGTCGTTTCTGACCTCGTCGATGTCGTGATTGGCTAACACATGACCGGGTCGAGACAGTCAAGGCAGCTTTCGGTTCTGGAGGCACTGCAAGTCTCAAGTAATCGCCATGCTCGAGGAAAAATGTTCCGTGGCGCTGCAGTTTGATGATCTGATGATTGCGCCACATCAAACATTTGGACCTTTGCTTTTCGCAATATGTCTCGAGTCCGAGCAAACGAAGTAAAGTACGACGATGAACTTGATGAGGCAATGACAGACATCTCCTGGAGGTAGAATGGTCTGTAGAAGGCCAATGTTCGTGAAACTCAATGTCGACAAGGACAAGTCGATGCACAGAGCCAATCGGCAAGTCACTTACGGTTTGCATCAACAGGACCTCAGTATGAGCTGCTTGCAAATCCGCTGGACGATGTTCCACATGATGACAAAAGGCGATGTCATCTTCATCAACGTTGGTAAGGGCTGCAACGCGCTGCTGAAATGTGAAAGCATCATCCCAAGGCAAATGTCCATGAAAGACACGCCTCCGTGTGCGAAACACGTGGGTGAATCTCCAATCCTGACCAATATCTGCAGCTTCATCATCGCTTGAACTGGATTCATCGGCATCTGGCTCAGGTTGCTGTTCATGTTCATGATTTTGAACTACCTGTGGCAACTCAAAGATGGGCTGATCCGGAGGATAGTTGCGTCGGGTCCAAGCAGCAAATGACACAATGTCCTCCTCCGGCTGCGGCACACGAATGTCAATGTCAATGGCAATGCCGTCAGGAATTTGTTCAAGTTCATCTACAGCAAACATCATAATTCCACTTCTGGCAACCCACCTTCGATCCTGCGTCAAATGCGCAATTCGAAGTAGATCAACAGCTCTGGACCCACACATCCAATCTGGTGCTGACACTGCCTCTTGCAGAAGCTGAGTGCGATGATCTTCAATAAATCTCGCAGTCATAACAGTGCCAGCTCGATCAATGCGATGACCTTGAGAAAGGATGACATGTGGTGCGAAAGGTTGATCATCTGCTCGTGGAGGTGTAGGAACAACGAAGGTGAGGTGCAATGGTTCACCATCTCGAATCATATGTGCCCATGCAGCTCGCAAATCGCCTAGCCAGAGATGATCCATGTAGTCAAGATGAACCGTTCTGGGATTGCTGCAACGTGGGACATCGTCGTGGTGCAAATACCATGTCTTGACTGGCAAAGTGCGTCCTTCCCCTGCATGTTCTCTTGTAGCGTGCTCACGCCAAACGCTACGTAGTGGAGGAAGCCATGATGATTGCCGGTCATATATGGCAAGATCAGTTGGTTCTGGTAGATGATCAAGAAATGAGGGAGGAACTTCTCGTACTTGTCCATCTGATTGAGATGAGTGCGCAAGGGAACAGCGTGTGAGGCGACAATCACGTAAAGAGCACTCGCTCTCCATTGGGCTCGACACGGCCATGTCTGACAGCGGTTCCACAATGGAAGAGGGCTCAATATGGAGGTTCCATGGTTTGTCACTCCAAAAGCGCAAATCATCACAAGAAAGAGTGCAAGATGAAAATGAATCATCAACACCACCGATGATCACTTCAATCAAGTTGGAAAACGAAACTTTGAGATCTGAATGCCGTGGTCTGTCTCGTGCATGACGATCAAGATGGTTGTTGGACCCTTCCAACATCCGGGAACATTCATCAAAGCCTATCGCCTCGATGCATTGATCAACTGCATGTTCACGAGCTCGCCAAGGGTTCATGAAATTGTTCTCCATCAAAATCGAATGCGTCCATTGCCAAGTGCAGTAAGCTGCACCATTGCATGTAAGGGGTGGACAAACCTCTTTCAAGTCTGTTTGCCCCCCTTGCCAAAAGGCTGCATGCTTTGGCTTCCAATGATCTCCACGTCCTTCTCGTCCGATTTCTCGATGCGAGGCTTCTTGGCAAGCTTGTCGTCGGTCATTTCGGATTGGCGTTCGCGAATGCGTTCGAGGGTGTTGACCATGGAACGCAAGTCGTCCTGAATACCAGGTGTGTTGTCGGCCATCAGCTCGTCGTCGTTGACTTCGATGCTGTCCTCTGTTGTGAGGTCCGAGGCAGCCACCGCTTCCTTGGAAGCTTCCACCTCGTTTTTGGCACTTTGATATTTCTCCATGACCGTCTGAATGGCTGTCAAATGCTCGGCATCTTTGGCCTCGAAGTCCTCG
>Ga0126342_10011554_pt1 | contig 15763 bp, 16 predicted proteins | sample Cyp1metagenome_FD_92528 | JGI IMG/M metagenome (GOLD analysis project Ga0126342, IMG submission 92528) | Coral microbial communities from Lord Howe Island, Old Settlement Bay, Australia - Cyphastrea 1 metagenome | ecosystem: Host-associated > Invertebrates > Cnidaria > Coral ... | reverse complement strand
TACATGAGGTCCGGCAGGGAACACTTGGCGTGGATACTCGCGGTTGAGGTCCGGCAGGGAACACTGGGCGTGGATGGTCGTGGTTGAGGTCCGGCAGGGAACACTGGGCGTGGATGGTCGTGGATGAGGTCCGACAGAGAACAAACACTGTGCGTCGGGGGTCGCGGTTGAGCAGGAGGAGGAGGAGAGGAGAGGAGGAGAGGAGCAGGCAACCGACATAAAATCTAACAACCCTCACCTGGCAGGTGGGGAAAAATTGGGATTTTCCAATGTTTGGGCGGAAATATGTAAAAGTGAAGATGACTTCTTCGTGACTACCTTCCATTGCGGGGGTGAATATGTTGATGATTTTCCACTTGAGACATGGGGGAGTTCCCAGCATCTTTGTTTACCAGAGGGCATCTCCCATAGTTGGATCAGCTTCAAACAACTTTACCAAATCCCAAGTCTTTCATGGCAATCTGGGCAGGCAGATCAAGGTCTTCCCCGACAACGTCCAGCAGCAGTTCCTCAGCTCAACGCGTTGGCTGTCCAATTTTTTTGGGGAGAGTTGACAAACGGAAATGGTGTTTTCCTCCAAGTGGAGGATTTTAACAGCAAAACTGTATGAACTAAGATTAACATTCGGAGGAAAATGGTTCCCTTGGCAAAAAACTTGACCCATTCATCTTCGCGCTCCAGGAGCTGTGCGGCCCTGAAACCAGCCAACGCTGCAAAGTTTAGCAAGGAGGCCCCCGGAGATATTGTTTTTTTTGTCTTTTCCAAGAGCTTTGCCCATTTTACGAACAGCATCTAACGGCTTTGGTGTGTTGTGTGCAGCAACCTTTATGGACAGTTGGACACCTGGAAACAATGAAGCCTTGTGCCAGGAAGAACATGACCGGATCATTGGGCCTGATGGAACGCTCAAGCCTGGTTGTAAGCGGCGCATCTCTCCCAATTCGAGGCCTGATGACGTGGAGGTGTGGGGTTAGTATAGGGTCGTATAACTCATTGCTTAACGTCAACCCCGAATCAATAACTCCGCGTGGTCTGTTTAATTGGAAAATTACCACCGAAATAGTGACTACTATCAGAATGGTTAGCATCAATGTGGTTTACCCAACAATGAACCATCCCCAATAGAGGTTTATTATTGGCTTTACCACATCTCATTCGAATTCCAATCTCAGCCAGCAGACCTTTCTGGCAGGTGCACCGTCAGCTCCATCGCGTTTACGCCGCCACCCACACCACACCGGAAGAGAGTGCGAGTCCCACCTCCCCTGTCGAGTCCTGAGTGATGCGCTGCCTTCCTGTGCCTTCCTGGACGTCATGAAATGTTTTTTTTTTGAGCAAATCTCTTCCCCCTTAAGGTTGAATACTACCACAGGTAGATGGTACCCTCTATGAACACAAGATACACAAGTCCAGTATTGGATCACTGGGGGCTTGGTGACAGCTGCCCCATTTTAAGAAGTACTTACTACACAAGTTGTAAACCGTGCCATTGTGATCCCTGTAGAAACACCACATCCATGACTACAATCCCCATATATTCACCACATTGAAAGCCTTTTCTCACATGCAGGGGGGCCATCATTTCCAACATTTTCCAACAACAAATCAGAAAAAACCCATAAAAACCCTTGTATTTGGTGACACCTTTTTGTTTCATGTAGTTCTTCATCTGGACCCCAAGCAAGCCATGGCAGCCATGGACCCCAAATTTGAGGTGCGTGAACCGCTCCAGGGCCTGCAGTCTGCCCGCAACGGAGATGCCAACTTCTCGTTGCCCACGCAGATCCCGCGGAAGCGACTGCGACTCGAAACAAAGATGTGGAATATGATCATATTGATACCATATACCATATATATTATATATAATATAATGATATAATATATATATATAATATACATATTATATATAATATACATATTATATATATATATATACTTCCAAGGATCTGGCTTTTTCTCGTTTTTGAAAACCACAATTTAAGTAGGATGATATCTTGCTGTAGATGTATGGTTGTATGGTGGCCACACTGAGGCAGCCATCAGAAAGCCCAACTCAGAGTGAGTCCTGGACGACTCCCGTGGCAGGGATGGCCTCACCGCGGTTTTCCTGGGCTGCGGACATGGTGCTGGCCTTGGATGCCTTAGATCCTTCAGATTTTCACCATGGAAACCATCCCCAGTCATGGTGCTATGGCCAGGGGAACCACATTTTTTTGGCGCCCAAGATGCAGACGTTTTTGAAATCTTGTTCGGAATATACACTTTTGAAACTTCGTGCGGGGTTACTATACTACTTCAATTTTGCACCTTGTTCCAACTGAACATTCTTGTGTTGGGGCTCTGTGGGAGCCAACTGGCAGGTGCCTGATTTGAAGGAGGCCAATGGCTACGACACATTCTTTTCCGTTGGGAAAAGAGTACCTTTTGTACACTCCATTTGGGTGTGTCTGAAAATGGGCATCTTAGCAGGGAAAGTGACTAACCATCAAAATTTTAGGTGCCCTGTTTTCAGAATAAACCAATTTCCAAAATGTTTTTTCTCCCTCAGCTGTGATTGCTAGGCCCCTGGCACTGGCCGCTGTCTTTCGCCCCGCTCCCCAACGCGGTGTTCGCGTTCGCCACACGACGTTGTGTCGCCGCGGAGTGGCTGTGGCATGTTTCGCAGTGCCAAAGAAACCCCAAGTTACAGAAATTGGGAGTAGTACTCGGTGGAAAACCCTACTTGTAGCTGGACCAACCCATCTTATCCCATCAATTGGGGTCAAAGCCCGAGAATGAACTGGGGTGAACCATCAAGGAAGTTCACAAACCAAATAGGGGCGGATATGATTGATGAATGCTGGTTGGTTGATGATTATTGGGGGTATACTGCCTGCTACATAGGACATAGGAATTATGAACTACATAACCCATGATTTGGGAACCACTAGAAAGCAGCCAGTATCATGCGATGATACCAGTAAAAATGCTTAGGTCAGATGAGCCAGGGAATATTTAAAAGCTTGTCATAAACTCAGCAGGCTGCAAGGGAGATGTAGGGGTAGGATGAATTCCATGATGGGAAGAAGGTCCACCAGGCTCTGATTATTTTATGGGTTTTCCTCTTCACCATAGAGGCCGTTTGGTATTAGAGGTGATTTTGAGACTTAAATTGTAGCTGGGATATATATATATATGATATCCCAAATATTTCCAATTACATATTTCAAGAATACATCCATGAGATCGGATGAATTTCATAATGGCCTCACTGGTGAAGTCACCCACAAAATGCCAGGTTTGATCCGCAGCAACGCAACGCCCGCAGCCTTGGTGGTGAACTTTTTTCGTCTCAGAACGATTCATCTTTTACTGGACATGCTGGACATGGGATGAACTGGTTGCATCATCATCAATATGCCTACTGGTAGTGCTCATCCACTGCAGCCAATGGAAGGGCTATACCAACTGGTGGTTTCAGAATGTTTCAGAATGTTTCGGAGATTTCTGACGAGTTGAGCCGTTGAAAAGTGAGGCTGGGAACAGGTCTCTATGCAGAGGAACCCCAGAGCATGTTGGAGAACTTTCTGGGAGCACGGAAAGGCGCGCAGAAGTCGAAGCGTTTTCTTAGATGTCACATGATCTAACTTGGGTGTCCATTCAAGTGCGGATACCCTCTGGCGAACTAACATGGTTATGGAATGTTACCCATGACGGATCCATGGTGCTGCTATATATGGTGTGCCATGGATCCCATCAAGATTAACCCCCTTTATGTTAGCATTTTTATACCAGCACCAGCCGGATCCGTCATGGGTTATGGAAAATCCACCATTCTCAGGTCGGAGTCCAGCGGCTCGGAGCCGAGGTGCCTCGAACTAAATGGCGCAGCGGCGGCGGCTCTTTTTTTTTGGGGCTCATGTTGAAGAGGAATATCCAATCATAAAGACCCAGTATCATCCAGTCACATCTCAAACATGTTGGGAATATGTTCAATGTTTCCTTGTGGAGGTCTGATGCTCTATATTGCTCTATGCTTTTCACTTCCATGAACGCCCATTGTCTTTCGAAGTACTAAACTGCCACCAATCCGTACACTGAAAAGAAGTCCACTTACAAAATGATCTGATAGGTGGATCATTTCAAACATATGATAGCTCAAACGATTTTATAGGCCGCTTGTGTTGACTTGACACATAATCCACATGAGAATATGGTTGGTTATTTCATACAAAATCCCCATTAGCTGGTTTGTCTGATACCACCATTGTTGAAAGTATATAAAATCCTTATTTGGGTGTGTCTGAAAATGGGGTACCCCTATTAGCCACTGCTTCGGCAATAAGTCGGAGATACACATCATTTTTGGACAGAAGCATATGAAGTTGGGTAATATATCGGACTATATCCCCATGGAATTCCCATTATATCCGACAGTAACTTGAAGGTTCCATCCTGGCTGGCTTTGTGTTGGTATATATAACACTATATATATATATATCTATCCCATGACATGCCCATTCATCGCCTATTATGTCATTAAGATCCAATTATACCCCCGTATTGGTTACCCGTTACCCGTTACGCCCCCATGGTATTGTTAGTTAAATTTCCAGTCCACCCATCATTATCCCATAACTCTCCCACAATAGCAAAGAACAGTATGGTTGATGGGGATATCGGATATCCCATAATCATTTCCCAATCATTTCACAATATCCCAACTCATTGTGTCATTTCTCATTTTTTGTTTGGTCAGTTGCTCCCATGTTTCCACCCCATTCCGTCCATCCGCCACAAAAAGCCACCTTCAGGTGCTTCTCCTTTGGCTTCGCCTTATCGGAACGACGCGGGAGAAAGCCTGGGCTTCGGCACCCTGTCGTGGGGAAAGGTCTCCTCAGGCATGGCGGTGCATTGATGGATAGAAATTCTAGGTGAATACGGTGAATGCTGCAAGTGGATCAGACTTGAGAAGTACCCGAAGTACCCGAAGTACCCTTCTCACCCCTGATGGTTGATGACTAAAAATCAGAGGGAATTGACGGAAGGATGAGAATCTGCACTTAACCAGGTGGTGCTGCTGGTGGCTATGGACTTGATGTTGCAGCCAGACAAGCAGCTGTCCAGATCTCAAATCTGCCAGGGAAGAGGTGAAGAACGGTGAGAAAATCTGAGTGATTCGACCAATTCGACCAGCTGCAGGGTCGATTTCATGGCTCGGGAACTCTCAACCAGGCCGATGTTGCTGAGACTTGCGCCATGTGAGGGAGAATTCCTTGCCTGGGAGGCTTTAAACGCAAGAGTAGAAGACATTACTTTCAAGGAGCTGCTGGTGACGAACATTTACAAGTGACATCAAGTGACATAGCTCTCGTGGTGGACCTTCTTTATCCTTGGGCTATCTTGGGCTCATTTCGATCACGAGTTGAGAGCAAGGTTGATGATACGGCCTAGCTACTCGGTGCAGCGAAATAGTACACTAAAAATACTAAAATCAGCAGTCTTGCATACCTCATATGGCCAAGTCCACTTGGAAGTGGCTCAAACTTTTTGGCCTTCGCATGAAGCAAACGGGCGAAATATGCCGCATCTAGACTTCCGATGATTTCGGGTCCGAGAATAAATTAGTATTTGGATGTATTTGGAGTATTTGGATGTATTTGGTGTTTCCCAATACCTCTCTCTTTATCTATATGCATCTACGTATAACCGTATAAATTCGGTATAAACATAATTATTTGTATACACTTCTATACAGATAGATCTCTACTCCAAGATGCGTACTGTTCATCCTATTTTCTGCTCCATTTTCTTCCCTATTGTCTTCCCCTATTTTTCTTCCCTATTCTCAGTTTTGCCCAGGGCCCGGTTCCAAGTGGTATCCAGGAGCCGTTCATGCGGCATCGCCAGAAGGTGCTGGAGCAACGGGCGCAATCTCCGTTGCGCTGGCGATAGCGAGGCGAGGTCCATAAGGCTTTCCTCATTTTCTCCTGGATTTTGGATGATTTTTTGGATGATTTTGTTCCTTTTGAGGACCCATTTTGGATGGTTTTGATAGTACATGTTTGACTGTTTTGGATGGTTTTGATATGTTTTGATAGGGGTTCAGGATTTTAGGAAACCTCCGAATCAACGGAACAAACAACTTCTCGTGTCGCTACGGGTCTGGATCTCTTGAATGTAGAGTTGTGGAGTTCGCTGTGGCAGGTTTTAAAAAACTAGACACAAAGAGTGAGGGCACTGCACATTTCACGTCACCTTTCGGTGATTTTCTTTTGGACCCTTTTTCTTTTGCGCAAGAGCCGTAGCGCCGTAGCGTTGTTCCAAGCAGGGTTTGGGCCCTCAGCAGTTGCTGCAAAGTTTGTGCAACGCAGCGCTGGTTCTTGAATGTTCTTGATGTACATAGTGACATAGTGCATGAACGCAAACTTTCAACGGTCCACACTGGTTCCGAAGGAATCATGTTTGGTCATAGCTCGAACTGACGGTGAAGTTGGTATTGTCTTGACATTCTTGACTGCAGATGCCTTGAAGGAAATGCTAGGTGGTCATGGAAGTGGAAAACTGCGTGTGATACAGTGGATGTGCTGGCGATGCTCCAGGGTTGCACCAGGGTTGCGTTAAAAGGCTGACTGTGCTTGCTTGAAAAAACTGTGCCTGTCAGATTTCTTATGGTTTCTTAGTTAGATTTGTGGCGTACAGCACTTTTGGTTCAGCAGATAAAGAGCTCAACACAAGGCATCCCTTATGGAGGATCGGGATGGCTCGCTCTAGCATGGCAGAATTGTTACAATAGATTTTAAAATATTATGGCATTCGATACCAAAAGATGACATCGGATCGGACACTTGTTGAGCATTGAGCTTTGGGAGTCGACCGATTTTGTGAAGCAAATCAACGACTTCCTGCTGCAGCATGGCTTCGCAAGGGCTCGTGGCACAGTGGGTCTTGCATCTCTTTGCGCGTGTGATGATTGAACAGCAGGGATGGGTCAAAACCTATGGACCATCTGTTGGGGAGATGTACTTGGAAAGTACCAGCGATTTTGTGTTTTGACCCATACTCATTACTGCAAGTTGATGCCCATTCTAGACTTTTTTCCTGAAGGCCATATCTTGGCTCAAACTAAGTCGAGGTTCCATATTTGCGCTTGAAGGGTGGGGAGGAATACCAGCTTAGCAATGAAAGCAGCAAAGCGATTCTCCGTTTTGCCTTTTAAATTTCTGCTTCGTCAATCCAAAGAAGTACATCAGGTTCTCCCCTCCCCGATCAAGCAGTCAAACATGTTCCAGCGAGGGATCCTTTGCATCTGTCAAATCTTGGCCACAGCCTCAACAGTTGATGCCCCCAAATCCCACCCAACGTTGACTCATGATTTTCTTGCGATCCCCTGATTGAACAATTAGTTCACTAGGTAACAGTAATTGTTCCAAACAAATGATATAGAACTATATCCTGGGATAGTCGGACAGCCTTACTACTTATATCATCTTACTTATATATATATACATTATATGGTATACCGGTATACCTCATCGTGTTTACTGGAATGATGTTGAATGTAACCCAATAGTGGCTTAGATCATCAGCCGTCCACCGGGTCGAGGTGGTTGCAAGCCTCAACAACTTGCACGACTCATCGGCGAGTCTTTCTCTAGAGGCTACGGGAGCCGCAACTGGGAGATGTCAGCGTTATCCCAACATCCAATATTTTATCGTGATTTTCGCCAGACAACTTATGCAGATTTTGGGTATCAACCGTCTTATTATTTACCATATTGAAAGAACACGGATTCCGCTTTGAGTTTAGTATGTTTAGTTTACTAGTTTTTGCTCTCCGCGCAGAAACACGATGAAAGACCATGACTCCTTGTTGATTTGAGCCTGTTTTCCTATAGATTTTCCCAGGCTGAATGGAGCTGGCAATCTCTGCCGATCCTCCTGGGACTCCTTCCCCACAATGGCCACAATGGCCACAGGGCTTCCTTGGTGGAAGCTCGAGGTACGGGAGGTCGGGTGGATCCAACGCCCTTGATGCGCGTGGGGCTGAGATGCTGCAAGTTGTGTTAGAAAATGCTGAAGGTTTCATGGGAGACCTGGGTTGTGGCCCAGGACATGCACCTCTACATGTCTCCAGCAGTCCAAGTGTCGTTTGGATTGCAGAGCTCTTCGCAATCCTGGTGACTGTGGTCTTAGTGCTCTTCGCCACCCAACTGCAGATCTCTCACTACTTGGCGGTCCGCAAGAAGCAGACGAATAAAGCCTTGAGGATGGCCTACCCGTGGAAAAGCTTGCCATCGGCTGGGGAGATCATGGAGCTGGGGCCAACCTTCGCCACCAATTTTCAGAGTGGCCTCAAGCAGTCCTTCTTAGCCAGAGGAATGTCAGCAGCCACCGAGAAAGTGGCCTTGGTGTCCTTTCTCATTCCCGCAGAGGCACCTGGAGTTGAGCTGCTGCCATAGGTATACTTGTGCAATTGTGGCCTAGTTTTGATCTAGAACTGACTTTTGCACTTTTTGCATATTGCATGGCAGTCGTCGGTTTTTGTGGCAATCATGGCAGTTGTCGTTGTTTGACTCAACGCCTTCCAGGCTGCTGGCAAGACACAGCCACGAGCCATGCTGGAACGTCATGGCAGGGTGCCAGCAGGCTCTCTGGGAGGCAAACGCGCTCTGGCCAGACACTTGAAGTACATTCGACTGGAATCCTTGGCCCCGATGACATTTCTCAGCCCATGGGCACTGCGAAAGTCATTGGAGCCCCGGGCCACTTGGGGTGCAACAAAAAAAATAAGTTGGAGGCTTTTGAGGTCTTTTGTGGGGTGAAACAACTCAACGGAAAGAAAACTGGGAGCAAATGAGAGTGATTGCGAGTATACTCCAAGATGGCTAGAGAAAATCGATGAAAATCGTCAATTTGAAGAGGAAATAGAGGAACATCATCAGGAGATTTTCAATTGCCAGGGCAGATTCGCCCGGCTGAGGTGAAGTTCGTGGGAGTCGTGCAAGGCGTTGTGTCAGAAGCAAAGGCCGAAGGTCTTTGGTTCTTGAAGCATTCGACCATGGACCGAAATGAGGGTGTGATGTGCTTCAAAGGTGCCTGGACCGAAATCCTCCGATTTCGGTGGTTTCTTTGGATGTTTCAAGGGTTTTAAGATGTTTTAAGGATTTTCTTTGGATGCCCATGGATGCCCATCTGACCTGGAAGGATCGCAAGACTATGCAAGACTTTCGGTTTTTTTCGGATCAAGCGCAAAGCTGGCTGAGGCGTCCGAAATCTGCTGGCGCACTGGGACCAACTGCCCAAGAGCCAGAGAGGTTTCTACGTCGCCCAGGCGGGGCAAATCGTGGATGGCGAAGCCACTTGCCCTGGGTATGGTCTCAAATCCTTTACGCCCTTGGATGGTTGAATACTAAACATGTCTCGAAATGACCAAATTCTGTGACTCAATCTGTACCCACTTTTTCGGCCATCGCAATCTTTTGAGGAACCCCCCTCTGAATTTGGCAGGCAGAAGTGCCACGACCCATGTTGATGGATGGTCGGAAGATGATGATTCGCGCCTATGCATCCTGGTTTGTCTTTGGAAGCTCGTTGTGTCAGTATACCCTCTGGTAATTTAACATAGCTATTGAAAATCACCATTTATAGTGAATTTTCCCATGAAACATGGTGATTTTCCATAGTTATGTTAAATTACCAGAGGGTAGCTCAGCTATCTCAGCTGCCAAAGGCACTGCCCTGAGGTGATCACTTTGCCTGAAGGTCGTTGCTTCATGAACCGCGAGTTGCTTCTGAAAGGTCATCCCCGAGCCTATGATCCCAAAGATGCGGATCCCTTGCGGCACGTGATCTCATGTGTGAAGCCAGGAGCTGAGCAAAATGATGCATAATGATGCACTGAGGCAGAATAACATAGAATCACCATGAATAGCCGGGGATATCTATGGAATTGTATGGATATGTGAGGTTATCCTTCGATATACAAATTGTAGTTTGCTCCCGGGGACATCAAACCTGGCATCGCCAAGGTACGACGGGGTGACGTCAGCCAGAGGAACTCAATGGGAGCACTATGAGAAGGCAATGGTGGTTAGAATTGGTTAGAATTCGGGGATAACATGGGATAACTATCATTAACATTCATGAAAACTATCCCCAAATGACCGCAAGTTTATCAAGTTTCAGGTCGGTGAATTATTGTAATTCAGCTAGAACCAGTACATTGTACTGGTTATATCTGGTTATTGTCTAGCAGAACAGAATATCCTTGAGACGGCCCATGAGACTTTTGTGTCAATACCTAGAATACCTCTGGTTGTGCCCGTATACTTTCCAGCCGCACTTACGCAAACACACCACATTTTTAGCTTGACGGCTAGCTTGACATGTTTTGAGCCCATTTCCATCCATTTTCCATCCATTTCCACAGGTTTGGCCGAAGATCTCAAAGATGATGACATCCATCCTGGGCCCTTCGGCGGTTGGAACAGGAAGACTGCCCTTCACGCTGCGCGACGACTCGATGATTGACCTGGCATGCCACCGGATCAGTGACCGATATCAGGACCCCGGAATACCCCGGATGAGATTTCGAAACCAGGTTATATGATGGTCTGGTTGGTTGTTTCATTGTTTTTCATAGAAAAAAACCTGAACAACACCCTACATAGCGGATGATAGTCCGAATCGACTCATATTTTGCAGATGAAAGGACATCTAAATGGCATTAAAAGTTATCGTTTCAGTTCATTTCACCTTGTTTGCAACTTCGCGCAGAGTCGAAAAGAGCGTTTTTTCGGCTCTCGGCAGGACTTGGTTTCATGGTTCCAATGGGGTCGAAAAGCGGGCGCGTTGCTCTACAATCTTCTGGGCGTTTGGAGCTCGGTTTGCCCAAGATGACGGGCGCCCATGGTTGACATTGGTTGACCTTTGTTGACCCTGTGTCTTGAGGTTGACATCATTGTGGATCAGGCCGTTTCCACACTTTGGAACACGTCATCTAATGTCATCTACCTAACTCCATGCATTGTCCATACTCGGTGAAGGGCCTGAAAAGTACGTATATGATCGTATATGTACGTATCTAATATGACATATTATATCATATTATTGTATTTTAATATATTTAATACATACTAAATCATGCCGCACGTTTTTTCTCCTCACTGTTGGTGTTTTTTCAGTCTCCGATCTATGAAGCTTGCAGGATTTGCGGCCATGGCTGATCGAGCTCAACCCTGGCCCTGCCATGGGAATTGACCAGAGGGTGCCTTGCCACCGCACCTGAAACTCAGAGATCCATGGTATATATGGTATGTGGACCCCCCAGAGCTGCCATAATGGGCACATTCTACTGGGAAGACTAAAAACTGATACCCCAACAATCCCCAATATATTTGCTGATCATATCTGGCAGAAACTGGGGTCCCAGCAACATAAATTGGAGTAACATTTGACCCAAGTTATCGGAGTGAATGGCATCCCGGATCAAGAGCCCCGTTGGCTGTTGGGTGTACCAGTTAAGTAGCAGATTGTGACTTTTTGTGGGTATCTCCCCATTAACCAAGCAAGGTATATATAGTTATATATATACATTGAGAGTATATAAACAATCTAATTATATAATCTAATCATTCATTAGCCTGTATTTATTGACCATCTATCAATCATTTCTTGCTTAATCATCTGCGAATCAACCAGGGTTGACATTGCAAATCCTTAATCCGGGTTTGACCATAGAGATCTCTTGAGGGGTGTATACATACAAGATATACATAATAATATATATATAATAATATATATATATATAATAATATATATATACACATATTATAATGTCTCTACAGTATGAGGGTATCTAATACAGAAACAGATAGAGGCTTAACTCATGGAGATAAGAATCATACCCTTCAATGTATATATATATGTATATATGTACACAGATACAGTATATATATAGACATGCACAATACATACATAACATACAATACACACATACATACATGCCTGCCTGCCTACTTACTTACTTACTTACTTACTTACTTAACTTACTTAACTTACTAACTTACTAACTTACTAACTTACTTACTTACCATACATACGTACGTACGTACGTACATACATACATACCAGTACATACATTCATTACATTCATTACATTCATTACATTCATTACATTCATTACATTCATTACATTCATTACATCCATCCATCCATCCATCCATCCATCCATCCATGCATGCATGCATGCATGCATGCATGCATACACGCATACATCCATACACACATACACACATACACACACATATACATATACATATACATATACATATACATATACATATACATATACATATACATATACATATACATATACATATACATACACATACACATACACATACACACATACATACATACATACATACATACATACATACATACATACATACATACAGTACATACAGTACATACAGTACATACATACAGTACATACAGTACATACATTACATACGGTACATACGGTACATACAGTACATACAGTACATACAGTACATACAGTACATACAGTACATAACATGCATATATATATATATGTATATGTATATGTATATGTATATGTATATGTATATGTATATGTATATGTATATACACAAACATGTTTTTAAATAAACACATATCTATGGTTACGGGGCAAATAGAGGGGACCATCCCTGTTCAGGACCCCCTGGCGACACAGCTGCGGGCAGAAGTCATGGAGGAGCTAAGCTTCGCATTGGAAGATGGGTCCAGTCCAAGCTCTCAGAAGATGTTTTAAACAACGAAACAGGACAGAAGCGAAAGTTTCTACAAGAAACAACATAAAACACAACAATGAAATGAAAGAAAGTGATTGCAATAAGGAAAATCAAAGAACATGCTTAAAGAGCTAAGATGGGGATGTAAGAAACGTGGGGATAAACCCATGCCATTTTTCTGTATCAGACATCAGACCATTTGGGGTCTATAAACACCTAATACACCCTCTGGTAATTTAACATAGCTATGGAAGATGCCCCATTCATAGTGCCATTGAGTTCGATGATTTACCTCTTAAAATGCACCTTTTCGATGGTCATGGCACAGATTACCAGAGGCCGTTTTCGAGATTTCGTGGTGCCGCCTACGATGGCAGGATCTGTGTCGACTTCTCCTTGATCCGCTGCTGCGAAGTGTGCAGATGACCAACAAGAGTGAGGATGGGTGCTGAATTCCCATAGGATCCATGGTGCTGCTATATATGGTAACATGGATCCCATGAATATACCCCCTTTATGTTAGCATATATACCAGCACCATGGATACTATGATGATGCTGGTGATGATCATGATTTCATATTGTCATATTATCAATGGTTGTTACTAGTGTATTGTTATTACGAAACCTGGGAGGCGATATAGGTAGGACGACCAACTGACAACTGGCAGGAGCAGCGATCCAAGCCGGGAACCCCGGTAGGGCCTTGAAACTAAAAAGGACAATTCTTGGACAAAGACCATGATTTCCCACCCAAAAAAAATACTGATTGAACTATTCCTCGGATCATTCTCCACAGAAATGGGGGCTGACCATTTCATTTCTCCTCAAATAATCCCCCCAAAAGACTGTGGAATCACGATGAATCACGTGCTCCTGAGGTGGAACTCGTTGAGAGACATGGCTGCAACATCTTCTGATGTCGTCATTTTGGGACTGGACAAGTGCAGTTGTGCTCATTGCTGATCTCCCTAAGGAAACATCCCGGTGCCAACTTCGAAAGCATCACTCCGTGGATTTGTTGAGATTTGACCGAGAGTCCCGCGAGCTGAAGAAAAGCGGTCCGCGTGGTGCAGCTCCGACCGCTGCATGTCGTGGCACGGGACAAAAGCGTCGCCCGGCCTCGGTGGTGCCGCCATGTGCCGCCGAGGATCAAATGCATGGCCTGTCCGGATTACGAAAGCGCTGACAGAGAGGCGGAAATGGGTCGAAAGGGGCTGCTTCACTCGGTGCATCGCAGTTTTTCTGTGGGACATTTTCCTGAAATGGGGGTACCCCCATAGCTGGATGGTTGATTTCATGGAAAATCATGGAAAATCCACGTCTAAAATGGATGATTTAGGGGTACCCCCATTCTAGGAAACCTCCACTGACTGTATAGCACTGAGATTGCCAGGCCTATCGAGAGCATTGTTCGACCAAATGGCATCAGTCCTTTGACTCAGCGTGTTCTGAAGATTTCTGAAGTGCCTGCAAATGATGAGTCCCAAAATGAAGCGGTGACCACTGTGGATTCAATTTGCGCTTTCCCGGATAGAGAGATCTTTCTTGCCACACCAGTCAGTTCTGTTCTTATCTCTCAAACATCAAAGTCATTTGGGGCATGGTGCGTCAACAAGTTGAGTATCGTAGTATCGCCGCGCCAAGCGAGGTACAACACCAACGAGCGAATGATGGGGAGGCAGACTCTGACAGAGGAGCAATACTTGGCAAAATGTCGGGAAACCAAGTGGATGGGCCATGATGGGCCCTGATCTAAGTTGTGGAATTTCGGGTATCTGTTTGGATTGCTAGTTGCTGCTCATTGCTGCTCGTTGTAGCTTCATGATAATTGATACCTTAATTATCCTTAATTGTACTTGGTCATGTCCTTATGGTCCGTTGCAATTAGTGATTTTATCCGCCCTTTTGTTTGCCATTTGATACTTCGTGATGCACGTTCAAATATATCACCATTGACATCCACATCGTCTATTGGTCTATCGCTATAAACAATGGATTGGTTCAAGGGAACATCTAGAGCGCGCAGTGGTTGATTATAAGCCACGAGTACAAGGATTTCAACAGGATCTATCATTGATTTCAGTAGTAAGTACTTTAACGGTAATAAGACCACACTTGCTATCATTATTGAAGCAATTACCGTTGAACGAATTTCTGGCAAGCCAATGATATCAATATCTATCAGTTGATCACAAGCCATCGATCATTGACACCGCCCAGTTGCTCCACCTCCAGCGGAAGAAGTCCAGGCGGAGGACAGCCCTGCCGAGGCCAGGGTCATGGATGGGTTTGACCAAAAAACCAAGGGATGGTGGTTGACCTCTTAAAGGCTGAGATTTTGACCCCCTGAATGATAGGGGGGTTGATGGTTGATAGTTTTTTTTTTGGTTCGCTGCAAACCCTAGGTTTGCCCGCGGCGAATCTCGCATATCTTCAAATCCCTGCGTAGGGTTTAAGTTTTTTACTTTCCAAAACAGCAAAGCTTAAAGCCGCCTAAAACCCTAAAGCCTAAAACCCTAAATTAAAACCCTAAATCCTGAAAACTTAAAGTCAAAATCACTGCGTATAGCCAGTGTTTTCACTCATCCTCTGGTGATAAGTATATCATATTGTTTGGATGTGTTGTTTGAGTGTGGGCGAACCCGGGGTTTGGAGGGAATCTGTTTTGATAATAATCGAGAAGCCTTGCGAATGGGGTTCGTCTCCAAAGTGGGAATCCCGTTCCAAAAAGATCGGATCCTCTTGTGAAATAGAACAGTCAGTGCAACCCTTCTGGATTATTTGAGTTTTCTGAATGTTATATACGTATACACATATATTGGACACACACACATATTATATATATATACATATTATATATATACACACATTATATATATATACACATATTAATGCCTGCCCTTGATTTATAAATGCCCCCCCCCCCTCTCTGACCCTAAATAGACTTAAGGCCACCATAAAACTTGTTTGTATGTAAAGGTT
>Ga0126342_10011553_pt1 | contig 15763 bp, 9 predicted proteins | sample Cyp1metagenome_FD_92528 | JGI IMG/M metagenome (GOLD analysis project Ga0126342, IMG submission 92528) | Coral microbial communities from Lord Howe Island, Old Settlement Bay, Australia - Cyphastrea 1 metagenome | ecosystem: Host-associated > Invertebrates > Cnidaria > Coral ... | reverse complement strand
TTTCATCCATGTTCATCAATGTTTATCAAATTTCATCCATGCTCATCAATGTTTATCAAATTTCATCCATGCTCATCAATGTTTATCAAATTTCATCAATTTTCATCAATGTTTATCACCATGGTCATCAATGTTTATCAAATTTCATCCATGCTCATCAATGTTTATCAAATTTCATCAATGTTCATCAATGTTTATCAAATTGCATCAATTTTCATCAATGTTTATCAAATTTCATCCATGTTCATCAATGTTTATCAAATTGCATCAATTTTCATCAATGTTTATCAAATTTCATCCATGCTCATCAATGTTTATCAAATTTCATCCATGTTCATCAATGTTTATCAAATTTCATCCATGCTCATCAATGTTTATCAAATTTCATCAATTTTCATCAATGTTTATCACCATGTTTATCACCATGTTCATCAATGTTTATCAAATTTCATCCATGCTCATCAATGTTTATCAAATTTCATCAATGTTCATCAATGTTTATCAAATTTCATCAATGCTCATCAATGTTTATCAAATTTCATCCATGTTCATCAATGTTTATCAAATTTCATCCATGTTCATCAATGTTTATCAAATTTCATCCATGTTCATCAATGTTCATCAATTTTCTTCGATGCTCATCATCTTCAATGCAAGCAGTTCTGATGGGACCCCTGCGCAAAAGCTCGGAGATCAGATCTCCAAGGTCCAAGTCATCAAGACTGTGTGCCTGTGCAGTCCAGCACACTCCCATCCTCTAATCGTAGGCTAAGGCGGCTAATGCGGCTAACGTTGTCGCTTGTGAATTGATTCGCAACTGTCCTATGTTGTCCTCTACATGTGAAACATCACCAAGACATCTTGGACTTTTCTACCTACCATTGGGCTGAATATGCTTCATTGATAAATGAAAAGGGTGCCCTGGCCACCCGCATGGAAGCTGCTGGCTAGTCAGAAAGGAAATGAAAAAAATCACTGCCATTGCCGAACACATGTTCGCAGCCCCACCACAAGCAAAATCAGCTCTTGCAAGTAGTGCCTCTCGCCGGAAGGTGATGTTGCAAATTGACCGCACCTTTTTTGCAGATGTGTGTCTCAGTGCTCCGGACTAGCAGAACAGACTGGTCTTGTACAATCATTCTGTCCAAATCAATTCAAATGCATCCAAAGAGATGCAACACTGTCACAACCAGATCAACCAATACATTAAATCCTGGAATTACAGTGACAACTAGCAAAGGCACAAACGTCAGAAAGCAAATTGTGTAGTTGCCACATCTTGGAACACATCCAGGTGTCTTTCCGAAGAAAGGAAAGAAGAAACGAATAAAATAAACTTTAAAAAGACAGGACATGTCTGGGAGCAGGAAACCAATGGCGCACGTTCAAAAGAGTCGGCAAGCGGTTAGGGCTTTGATTTTTCCCACCTGGGCATCAGCTTGTTTTTGCTTTGCATTCCATTTGCCGCGCCTGAACATGTGTAGCTGGGCAAAAAACTCTACTGCAGGTGCTCGGCAACTGCTACAGCATTGATGTCTGTTCACAACTGCTGACATTTACGCATCGGCCTGACTGCGGACACCTTTGGTCCAACCTGAGCTGAAAAGCCATGAATAGAAGATAGGTAGAATAATGTAGAATACATAATTTATGTATATATATATATATTTATCTGCACGGGAAAAAGTGACCGCAGGACCTACAATCTGCACGGGTCAATTTAGGAAGCTGCCACCCACAGCCCGACGATAGTTTGACTGAAGAGTTTCTGCAAGCTATAGAAGCCGCAAGAAATGCGGTGGAACCTGAGCAACCTCCTATTGATCCTGACTCGATTGATGCTCAACCAGAAGTTTTCCAAATTATTTGGGACAGGGTTCAGCAAACGACAGCCACTGATTCTGCACTGACACAGAGGTCTGGTCGAATTGAGAGTTGGTACCTACATCATGCGGAATTTACCAGATGTCATACCTCAAGAATCACGCTAATAGGTGAAGATTTTCGGCAATGGCAGCAGCAACTTGCGGCGACATGGAATGATAGGGTTCGGAATCGGAATGAGCTTTCCTTTTCCCTTGTGCACCCTGAGCCGGAGGACGCTGCCACCGGAACTTTGGCCCAAATTATCATCACTGAAAGAGAGTACCCTGAGTTTAAGTCTTGTGTGGTCTCTGTGTATGACTCGGACCCTGATGCTGAACGCCGCCCTTATACCCTTGCTGTGGTTCTGCCTTGGAGAATCAACCTTAGTCGATTGCTTGGCATACTACATATGCAGACTGATTGTCCACCGCATGTTTTGGAGAATCTTTGCAGTCTCTGGTTCGGGCGCATTCCAATAGGAGCTAGTCACGAAATCAATGCTCTCAACGGTAATGCTTTTCGACTGATCATCAGTAGGGGTATCAGAATGGAAGTCCCGCGTCTCCTGACAATGGACAACACGCAGCTCCGTGCTATTTTGCAGCGGGCTATCCGCATTGAAATCTTCGATAGGCCCAACGAACCAAGTTTTACTCAAATCTCCGCCGAGACTAGTAATGCCCATGAAGATAGTGCCATGACTTTGTTGCCAGAAGACGCCCGACCCACTTGGATTCCGGTGCTTGAGCAACATTTTCGCAGGGGCCATCAGAGAGAGCCGCCGGATTATAACCCTACGCTTCAGGTGCAGGTTTGGTTTTTGAATGATGATATGGATTATCATTGTACTCGTGCCCGGCTGGCAACGATTGCTGATGAATCATTTATGTGGCGTACTGATCTGATTTTCCAATGGCGTGATAGAATAATGCGTGCCTCACCCATTGATGTGGTTGCCTTACCTAGTCTGATCGCCTCCAATCCTCATGACATGCCCATGCCACATGTCATCGTGACACAAGGCCTTCAGTCTAATACGTTTGCTGTACTTATTACTGTCCGTGGGACTGGCCCACTCCAAATGCTTGCACGACAGTTCGCCCATGTCTTCCATGGCCGTATTCTTGGTAGAGAGGTAATCAGATTAGCTGTGCCTGAGGAACATCGTCACCGGCCGGTGATTATTCAGATGGCAGGACAAACATATTTCCCAGATGATGTGCTTTTTGTTCAAATGGGAACGCATCTTTCTGTTTTAATCTCTGCTGATAATGTGGACATCTATTCAGATCAAATTGCAGATGCATTTAACCTGATGCAGCAACATGCTCAGATCATTAGTCTTGAAACCGACATTCCTAGGCTTGTTTGCAAACCGGCTGATTTCGAACTCCCGGACGACTTCCCAGTCTCGTTACCGGGACCGAATCACCCTAGGTCTCGACCTGAACGACCCGTGCCAGATGATGACATGCAATGGTCATTAGATCTAGGTGCCTTGTTTCAAACACATGGCATTTTGAATGCTTGGAATGATGAGCTTACTCTGTCAGTTGCTACGTGGTTTGTGCATCATAATAGGCACCCTGCCTGCCATCAGCCTAGACATCTACGGCTTCTTGGTAACCCTATTACTTGGACCTATGACTTACGGAATGCCTGGATTGACTTATTAGAAAGGAGATTGCCATTCCACATACATATTGTCAAGCCCCGACCGCCGCAGTACAGAGAACAGGGTCATGTTTGCCACATCATTTTGGAGCAAGCACCATCTGATGATAGAACAGTCGCTGTCCTCACGGCACTAGTGGAAGGGACTTTGACAGATGGAATTATCCAAGGCGCTTTTTCGGTCGGGCGAAGGGTTTGCCTTGACAGTGTTATTCGATCCATGGAGGTTTCCTTTCTTTGCCATGCACACCATTGTACACTTGTTCAGAATAGACGACCTGTCCACACTGGCAACTGGATTGACCTTCATCCAGGCGAAAGCATCTATGTCCGAATTTCGCCATCGCAACCATCAAATTCAACTGGGGCAGTTGGTGACCTGACCCAGCATTTTGATGACCTCACATTAATGCAGCGGGCTGATTCCACTCCTGTACCTTCAAGTTTGAACCCTTTTGCTCCAGAATTCACGCCTGATAGGCCACCTATTAATACCCAACCAGAGCGTCTGCAAGATTTATTTGAGATCTGGTCAGATTGCTCGTATGCGTGGGAAGAGGAGTCACGAGCGATGCATGTTCTTACTTGGTTTGTTGCGCCTGGAATAGGAATGCCGCGTTGCCTCAAGAGCCGTAAAGCCACATTATATAGAGACTTTACGCAATGGGAAAGTATACTCAAAGCACGGTGGGAAGGTTTGTTGGATCAACAGGCATCGATTAACTTTGTTGTTGTTTCCCCTGGACCGCCACATCTTGAACCCACCATTAGTGCGCATGTGTTGCTTATCCAACACCCACTGCCTGAATGGTCTTCCCCGCTTATTACTATCTATGACCCTGCTGTTAACCAGGGACAACCTTTTCGGCTCACTGCAACTTTACCGGACATCACTGCTGAGCAGAATATCCTTGTTGCAACGTCTTATGACCGAGACTGCCAAACTCAGGGCACACAGTGTTTTTTCCGGCTTGAGCGACATGCCATTCCACCTGGGCATCGTGTTCGGCTCAGTGATGGCCATAATATCATCATGCAAGTGTGCCGAGCTAACCTCCCTGCCAACTGGTGTCCACCAATTCAGCCAGAAGAACCAGGGACTGAGGGGTTGGGGCTGTTGCAACTTTCAGCTGCACGCTTGGCCCCAGCTGATGCTATCAAACTTGACATGGAACCTGCTATACAGGCGTTTGAATGGATTGACTCCCATCTTTTCTTACCTGCCTTCAGTGTGCCGGATGATGTTCAACTACATCCACCATGTCGAAGTTGGCTGGCATTACCCTTTTGGGAGATTGGGATCCAATGTGACGCCCTTACAATCTATTTAGACGGTTCCTTTTGCTCTACTACCCAACATGCAGGAGTTGCAGTTGCTGCCTTTATTCGTTCTGACTGTACTTGGTACCAGGCTGGAATGATCTCCAGCCGAATTTGTGCCGATAACTCATATCAGGCGGAAGTTAGTGCTGCACTCGTTGCTTCCAAATTTGCATTTGATCTGATCAAACAGATCCTTTTTGGACAGACGCAGTCATGTTCACTTTGGCTCGGGTTTGATTCCCTGACAGTTGGACAGCAAATGCTTGGGAAATGGAACAGTCACAATCTCCGCTTTCTACTAGTATTCTACGCAGCTTGCATCGACTCATCTCGGCAAGGTACGGTATTGAACCGCAGGCCTGGCACATCCATAGTCACCAGGGTGAGCTGGGTAATGAGCTGGTTGATTCACTTGCACTGCATGCGGCTCAACATGAGGGCACCCATGATGTGACTCATTTTCTGCAATATCTTACGCAGAAATCATTTGCGCATGCACTTGAATGGGTGTGGATGCTTTTCGAACCTCGTTACAACCATATGTGGCGAGGTACTGATATTTGCCTCCCGAAAGCACCACTGACTGTGCCAGACGCTAATGTTTTCCCTTCGGTTTCTGCTGAGCCGAATATTGAGCAGAATATTGACGATGAAGGTATTGGCAGAATTGCACTTTGCTTTGGCACTTGCAATGTGCTTACCCTTAAAGGAGTTGATGAACCACAGTGGGGTCTCCAAGGTGTTGCCCGGCAGGACTCCATTCTTGAACAATTTCACCTGCAGGGCATTCATATTGTTGCCCTCCAAGAAACACGCCTGAAGAAGTTGTTCCGAGCAAAAGATGACAGGTACGTTCTTGTCAAAAGTGCTGCTACTGCTTCAGGTTGCTATGGCATTATCCTGGCGCTTAGTAAGATACATCCTCACGGACTTGTCCCTTCTAAGACCGGAGAAGGAAAGCCTGTCTATTTTACGGAACAACATGTGTCCATCATTGTGGCGGAGCCGCGAATCCTTATTGTTCGTATTGCATCACCAATTTTACATTGTATTGTTATTGCTGCACACGCACCTCATTCTGGCTACTCTGACGCTGAGATCCAGACTTGGTGGGAAGAGCTTGGAACTCGTATCCCGACCAAATACAATGAATGGTCCCGAGTTCTTCTTTGTGACGCCAATGCACGACTCGGTAGTGTTTCAACTACCCATGTTGGAGATTTCCAAGCCGAAGTTGAACATCGCCACTCGGAATATTTTCGATTATTTCTGCAGCAGCAAGGTATTTGGCTACCCTCAACATTTAGCCAATGCCAAGTTGGCCCGGGAGGAACCTGGCAACACTCTAACGGGGATTGGAAACGCGGCGATTATGTCGGCCTTCCTGTCCAATGGTGTTATGATACTTGTCAGGCCTATGTACATACTGAAATTGATGTCTCAACGATCACGGAGGATCATAGGGCCGCCATTGTTAAATTTGAGGGGCCAAGCCCATTCTGCAGGTATCGCAGCAGACCCTACCAGAAGGTTTTGCCTGACCTTGCCATTGACACTCTAGATCCCCATGCCTTTGCGCAAGTTATTCAGCCTGATTTTACTGTTGATGTACATTCCCATGCATATTCATTGGAACAGCAGATCTTGCAGTCGTGCACCAAACGCTTACCTAAGCGTACCAAGCACCCTCGCAAAGAAAGTATGTCCAACGAAACATGGCAACTTGTGATTCAGAAGCGTGATTGGAGGAAACATTTATGGCATACTCGTGACCTCCAAAAGCATACGCTACTACGGGCTTGCTTTAAAGCATGGCATGACCTACCAGAGGTGACATACTGGGACCACATCTCCGATATACTTCGCCAGCAAGATATTTTGATCGCACAGGCGACCTCATATTTGTACTGGCTTGGTAAACAGGTTGTTAAGGCCCTGCGACATGATGATGCTGTCTTCTTCAGCAAACTTGCGCAAGAAGCTGGCACATTTGTTCACCCACAGCAAGCTAAAAGTCTCTGGAGGGTAATTAGACGCTCTTTGCCGAAATTCCAGCCACGCAGGCTTCAAGCACCGCCTGAGCAGCTAGAGGCACTTGAGGAGCAATGGCACCCCTATTTTCAACAACTTGAAGCTGGTTGCACCGTGAATGCAGCTGACTTGCTTACCGCTTTGCCATCAGTTTCAAATTGAACAGGGCAGTGTCCAAAGAGATTGCTCCATCTTTGACCTTCCTTCATTGCAACAGATTGAAACTACATTCCGTTGTACACTACCAGGTAAAGCAACTGGACTTGATCCTATTGCCTCAGGCCTTTTCCATTTTTATCCCACTGAGACAGCCAGGCTATTCTTTGATCTCTTCTTGAAGATCTATACGTGGCAGGCTGAACCATTGGCCTATAAAGGGGGTATCATGGCCGTTATTCCTAAGAGGCTTTGTGCCACTACTGCCAAGCACTTCCGTGGGATTATGCTCCTACCATCAGTAGCCAAACGACTCCATGCGCTGCTGAGAACCTCCACTGTCAGCCTTATTGAGCGTGTTAAACCGGCTGGACAAATTGGTGGTTTCCAACACCAGCAAGTTGGCTTTGCTTCACAAGCACTGCGCACCTTCTGCCGTATTATGCAGATTAATGGATGCAGCACAGGGGTCCTCTTTATTGACCTCTCCAATGCCTTCCACCGTCTGGTGCGTGAGCTTGTTTGTGGCGTTAGCGCACACTCTGATATTCAAGCTGTATTAGAAGTGATTGAAAATGGCAATGGAACCACCGAGGGCCTTAGAGCGTGGCTGAAATTGCCTGGACTCCTCGAACGGATTGGGGCTTCGCCACTTCTGGTGCAGCTTCTACGGGATGTGCATACCAATACATGGCATACTATTGCTGCGCTACCTGGTATTACACGCACTCGTCGTGGCACACGACCTGGGAGCCCCCTTGCTGATATTGTTTTCCATGTTTTGATGATGGACATTGTCATTGAGATCAACACATGGATTGAGCGCCAAACTAGCTATCAAGCACTTCTTAAGAGATTTGATGTTCAGTTTGACACTATAGTGTGGAGTGACGATCTTGCGATTCCCTGGTGCACAAATATGGCCGATGAGCTAGTCCCAGCTATTTGTGAACTTCTCCGCACTGTTGATCGGATTTTCACCCGACGGGGATTTGACCTCAATATGGATAAGGGCAAGACGGGTGTGGTGCTCACCTTCCATGGTGCAGGTTCACCTGACCTACGCAGGAAATTTTTGCTTACAGAACCGAGTGGCTTTCATTGCTTGCTGGACCATGATAGGCAGACCTGGGTGCATGCATCTGCCTCCTACCGCCATCTTGGTACCCAATTTGCTAGTAAGCTTGATTTTGCTGAAGAACTTCGCTTTCGCTGTGGACAGGCTGCAACTGCTTTTGGCGCTATGCGTAAGCAAGTGTTCTGTAACAGACATATTCCTGTGGCTACACGTTTGAAGCTCTTCCATGCCTTGGTCTGCACCCGACTGTATTTCGGATTAGGGGCTTGGGCAACCCCCACGATAAGCCAACTTCACCATTTGAAGAAGGTCCTTGTTGGTTTCCTCCGTAACATCTTGCATACTGGTCACCGTAGGACAATGGAGAAACTCACCGATGCGCAAGTATTTGCACAATCGCATTTCTTTGAACCGCGTATCAGACTTGCGCAAGATAGGTTGCTGTTTGCCCATAAAGTCTTTCAGCATGGACCTGGTTTTGCACAACACTTGCTCCATATGGAATTTCAATACCTTTCTCACTCTTGGATTAGCGGTCTATTTGCTGATATTGTGTGGCTGCGCAGTGTTTTGCCTGATTGTGTCCCGGAAGAATGGACACACACGCTTACCGGAGCTATCGAGTTTTGGCAAAGTGGGGCCCCAGGGTGGAAGGCTATGATTACGAGGGCAGGGAAGAAACATCTCTTTCAAGAAGCGATGATGGCAGATGCTTTCTCATGGCATCGACAGTTTTTCCGTGTTCTTGAGAAAAACGGTGCTACCTTTGACCCACCATTCTTTGGTAAAACTGTGGCTGAATGTGAATTCCATTGTGCCTGTGGAAGGCAATTTGATACCGCTCAAGGGTTGTCTACACATAGGAGAAAAGCCCATGGAATTTTCTCGCAAGAGCACGACCTGCTTCATGGTGCAACTTGTCCAGTATGTTTGGTCCATTTCTGGACTACCCAGAGACTCCAGCAGCATTTATCTTATATTTCGAGACGCACTGGGCGTAATGCTTGCTATCAAGTGCTGCGGAAAAGTGGTTATGCAGTTGACTATGAGCGGGCTCACTTCCCTTCACGAGTTAGAGGGCTAAATCGCATTGAAGCGATACCCTGTGAAGGACCACAAGGCCTCTTTTCACCTGTGTTGCAAACGCAGATTGTCAATTGGCGACGAGAAATTGATTGCCTTATGCGTGATTTAGATACTATCACTCTGCCTTCGGATCCAGTGCTATCTACTGACCTGCTGTGTGAGGGGCTTACACGCACCACGCGCGCCTGGTTTCAGCAATTCTGTGATCATTCTTACGATTTATTGGCTGTCGGTCCCCTTGAGGATCATTGGTTTGACTACCTGGCAACCTGGCCACATGAATTGGATGATTGGTTTGCAGATGGATTCCTACAATGGGGCCAAACACATTTGCAGGACTTGATTGCTGAATTTGTTGATGGAGAAGCTGAGAGAATTGCGGATGAGGCCTTTTATGAGATCACCAAAGACATGCCGAGATGTCAGATGCGTGACCGTGTCACATTCCTTAACCATTGCATTGCCCGAGCAGAATCTGAGCTTGCCGCTGATGTTCAACATCGGCCGCCATATAATGCAGCTGCGGTAGCTCGAGCAAAAGCACGTAAGGATGACCCAGACACTATTTTTACGACCTATCGACAACAAACAGATTGGCATAATGAGGTGCGCAAGATTAAGTGGGATACGCTCCCAAAAGATGCTGCAACACCCATGACTGACGGGATCCTTGCCAAACCGATTTTCTTGATCGTTCACCTCTTCAGTGGAAGGAGGCGTCCCCAAGATGTTCACTGGCACATTGCCAAATTGGCAGCGGAACGAGGTATTGAGGTTGCTGTCCTCTCCATGGACACTGCGGTGTCTCCTTATTATGGGGACTTAACGGCCTCTTCAGTTTCATGGCAGCAGCTTGCGCACCTATACGAACAAGGTTTTATTGCTGCAACAGTGTGTGGTGCCCCATGTGAGACCTTTTCGGCCGCCAGACATGTTCCACCCCCAGATGATTTACCGGACAAAGAGAAGCTAAGATGGCCAAGGCCTTTGCGAACATTTGCCCGGCTGTTTGGCCTTGATGGCCTTCGACCCAAGGAACTACGTCAATGCCGCCAAGGTAGTGCATTTATGTTTCAAGCCTTTATGGCTTGTACATGGCACCTTGTACTGGGAGGACTTTTCCTCAGCGAGCACCCGGCCCCTCCGGATGATACCGATAAAGCCTCTGTTTGGACCAGTGCCTACATTCAACTCCTTAAGAACCATCCTGATATTGCCCTGAGAATCTTTGACCAATGGAGATGGGGAGCGTCTGTGCGGAAGCCTACCGGGCTCCTCAGTCTGCGCTTACCACACCTAGCGCGTGCAATGTTTGCATGTGCCGATAAGGGAGCCAAATATCCCCATGAAGTAGCCATTGGAAAGGACAAGCATGACAAAACCGCGGTTTGTAAAGAATATCCGCCGCTTTTTGCTGCTGGAATGGCCAAGGCTATTGTCGATCAGCTCTGTACAGATAAACGACAATTTGCTGGCCACCGCTTTGTTTCTTTGGACCTTGCTGCCTTGAGAACTTGGGTCTGTGAAGCACTTGAGGCTAGCTCACAGATGTTTGAGCATAGCACCCATTTGCCAGACTATCAAGGAGTCTAAGTCCATGTATAGATTTTCCCTAATTCGAGAATTCTGCATTGGGCGACAAGAGCTGGACTCTTCATCGCCGAGGAAATTGGAAAAAATATATATATATCTATCATATATATATATATATAGTAGAATGATGTAGAATGGATGGTGTCATTCATCCCAGCATCTCCAAGTGCAGGGCCCAATGGACGAACACGTACCTGGGTTTCAAAAGCGTCAAGTGGCTGAGTGGCTGTGTCAACTAGCTGCTACTAAGTGTCTCCCAAAGATGGTTCACTGTGCCAACTCATGTTCAACCTTTGGATACCTTTGGGCTTTTTGCACGCTGAATCTTCCTCCAGGCGCACTTCACAACTTTAGGTGCTGCCGTCATGCCCTCCATTGTGCTGGCTGCTTTTTCACGTCCAAAGGTGAAGCCTGGCTCAGAAATGCTCAGAAGGATCCAGAAATGACAGAAATATACGGTTTCGCTCTGGTTGGCATTGCTGTTTGAACAGATTCTGCAGCCATGGTTAGGCGATGTTGAAAATTCTTGAAAATCCGCCAAAGTCACGGACCATTCCGAAGAGTACCATGTCCTCATTCAGCCAGTCTTTCATCCTGGCAGACTTCACCATTTCGAATCCCAAACCTAAAATGCACGATGGGGTGAGAACATACAAGCCATCGGCCACAGAGGAAAGACGAGCAAAGTCGCGCAAAGTTTCAAAATTTGTTAAAGCAGTGTGAAGAAATGTTGATGTTAAAGTTCAGACTGCCCTGAAAGATAATTGCTTGCAGCAGTCATTAGAGGTAGACACAAGAGACACGCACGTTTTTTTTCTGTACTTATGATTACTTCCGAGTATGTGCATCATTCAACGTGTGCAGTACGGGCCATTTCTTGGAATCCCCGACTCCACAATGCCACCATAGCCAGCATTGTGAAGCTCCAACTTCTCAGGCTCCAAAAGTGCCCAATTGTAGGGCCTCACAACCAGCTCAAAGCACCAGGTCGCTGTTGACTCCCCATCGAAACCGATTCAATTGATTACATTGATTCAAGAAAGGCACACCTTCGTGATAGTTGGCGTATTGCTGACGTTGTCATGGCATGTTCATTGTGAGTTGCTGTTGGCAGATCTCTGGAATTTCCACTGGCAGGATCACAATATTTGGGATTGTCCTCCACTCGACTCTTGCTTTTCTTTTCTACCTATAGAATACTTGTTGAGGTCCCAAAGCCATTGACACCCATGCCGTGAAATACAATACACATGAGAAAAAATCACTTCAGCTAGGACAAGACCAGAAATCCAGCAAAAGCACGGTCTGCAAATTTCTGTCGCCACAAGGGATGTTTTGATAGCGCTTCCCCACCAAGGAACCCTGTGGCATCACCAACTGCTGAAAGCGCCCAGTCTACCGTGATGTTTTTCTGGGTCTCCTGCAGCCAGAGAAAGTGCCACTGTCCAGTCCACTCAGAGACTGAGAGAAGCTGCGACAGGTCGAGAGGTCTGCAAATGTGAAGCCCTCAACCTATTTCTCCAAGAGCTTGCAACTCACAGGCTGACAAAGAGGTATGTATAATTATGTATATAAGTCATACTGTAAGTTATACTGTAAGTTATACGTGAAGTCGTTAAGATGTGAATGTGATGAAGGCGGGCGAATTCGAGCCTTGGCAGTGCGTGGGCCTATGCTCTTCTGACTTGAAGCCTGACCAAGTGCGTACAAGGCGAGATCACACAGAAGGTCAATACGACTAAAATGTTCTTAGTACCAGAACCTTGATGACTTTGCTAAGGGACAGAAGTGAATATTTTACAGCCCATACCCAATGCTTTTACAAGACATATTGGAACCTGGCAAACTTCTGCTTGTATGATTGTTTAAGTATACATATACATCAAATAATGCAGCTTGCTATACTTTTATCTCAACCTTGGCGCCTTCTTCATCTTCTGCTCAGCAATCAAGTTTTCATAGTCTTTTCGGAGGGCCTTCACCAACTGCAGGACTCACATCATGTTCAGGCCGTGGTGTTTGAGTTAGAGAAAACAGGCAAAACAGGCAAAACCGGGCGTGAACGTCAGGTTGAACATGTTTTCCGGTTTTTCAACATGGTTCAACACACCCACCGCCCCAACACCATTTTGGCGGCGGTTCTCCTCTGCAGACATTGACTTCTCCATGGCATCAGCAGTGAGAACCTGCGGGGACACTGGAGTGCTTACACGCTGAGGGTTGACGCTTGGATGATCCTGCAAGCCTGCAAGACATCAATTAGTTAGATGTAGTTAGGGCATCTTCCAAATTGTCACAGTTTGTATATCTATTCTATGTATATCTATGTCTATGTAATGTATTGTAATGTATCATTCTGTCAGATATTCAAACTAGCCATGCTCGCAAAGTGTGTAAGAAAATTATTGGTGCTACCAGTACTGAAGGCAAAGAAGCTGCACAGATTCAACTATGCGCAAAGAAATATCAGGAAGATTGAATATACACCACCTTGAAAAATCTTGAGAATCCATCTAATTCCATTCCTCCTTCCATTAAAAACAGCTGCTGTGTTGACATTGCCCTTGTGCCAAAGTTGAATGGAGCCCAGCTCTGCTATTTTAGATCGACTGAGCCAAAAACAGAATCAAATATAATTCAATTCTTTGTGCAGTGGCTCCGACTGTGGCCTTCATGAGCCGTTCGCAAATGAAGTTCAAATGAAGGTCCTCGGCAAGGAACAAGAAGACGTGCAAGCCTGCAAGTCATACGATACAAGCCGCACCGCCGCACAAGCCACAAACACACAAGTCATGGCTGTGCCGTGCATCCTTCAAGACGAATACTTTGTCATGTTCGTCTCCGGTAATTTTCTTCAAATCCTTGGTCCCTATTCCACCCATTTTCACCCTGTATTCCAAGCGTCCTCCTTGCGTTTCACTTCCAGAGTCGCATGCGCCTTCGGAGGAACATGGCAGCAGCTTATAGCAGCTTGCTCTGATTCAGATTGCCAACTATTCATGATTTGACCATGTTTTCCTCGAGCAAATTACGATTCGACAAAGATTCTGCTGGAATCTCCACCTGGCAAAATCCCCTTCCCTGACCGTGCTGGTGCAAACCAAGAAATATCTCACCCAAAGAATGACATAGAAAATACATGAAAATACAGACACTATCGAGAGACAACTGACATCACCTGATTTCAACATATTTCAACCGACACCCCGGAGATCGCTGGAGGTTTTGCCAACTGAACAAGTCTGGAGATCGTTTCCTGGGCACCGCCGTGCCTCGCCGAGCAAAGCCATGACCTCTCCGCTCCGGGCGTTGAGGCGTCCTCGTCGGACGACAGGAACCTCTTCTCCATTGAAGTGGATCGCAACCTAAAACGAAAGGAGAAACAAACGAAAGTGAAGCATTGAACATGCGAGACTATGCCACACCAGTATCGCTCTTACAGCAACGTCCTCCCTTTCCGCTGTGCCTTTGGCCTTGGGTTTACCTTTTTGATCCTTTTTGATCCTTTTTGATCCTTTTTGATCCTTTTTGATCCTTTTTGATCCTTTTTGATCCTTTTTGATCCTTTTCCAACCGGTTTGAAAGGTTGTTCTGGTTAGCCAGGGATTCTCATGGCTGGGGAGCCCGGACCAGCTTGGAACGCACGAAGGTGCCGGAACCCACTTCCCAGCGGAGCAGGGCCCAGGCCACGACGTCGTCCTCCCAAAGACACCACTCGACCGCAAACAAACAGAAAAACTGAAACATGGTACAACATATTAAAACATATTAAAACAGCAAAACCAAGAACAAATTGTTCGATGTTCTGAAAACACGTTCCCTTATTCCGTTGTGCTTAATTGAGCGAGCTGGTGATATTCCTAGTCCTAGTCATCAATCTGCTGTCCATCAAGGCATCCAAAGGCCAAACAACAACTTCTAAAGATTCTAAAGTTATGGCTCTCAGGAATAGTTGATCACGGTGAAGCTTTGAATTTACGGCTCAAAAACTGAAGTATTTAAAAGGCCTCCTTGTCCCCAAAAAGGCAACCTTCAACTGCATCCCCTCTCAGCCTTGAGATCCTGGTTCCTTTTCTGGCTCTAGTCATCTAGTCATCTAGCCGCAAAGGGGGATTCTGCACTGTCAAGTGGTCTTCTATCCCCTGCTTTGCTTCTATGGAATGGCAACGTTGGAGACTCTGGTGAGCCCTGGTGGGAAACTTGGTTCTGAAGGTAATGTCAGTGAGGTCCACTCATCCCGGTCCAATTCCGTCCGTCAACTGTTCACAAAGCTCTTCCACACCTCCTGACAGGCGTTCAACGGGCGCGCATCTCTGCATCAAAGTTCAACAAGTTCAATGAACTCTACAGATATGCGTAACAGTTTATGTATACGGTGTTATATGAATATCATGCGTGTGTGTGTACAATACATACATACAGATCACAGCATACCATAACACAACACAACATAACGTAACATAACCCAACGTAACGTAACGGAACGGAATCTAACAGAACAAAACATATAACATGACAAAACATAAAACATAACATAACAAACATACAACATAACATAATGTATATATACATGTTACATATATCACAACACAACACAACAAAACAAAACACAACACAACACAACACAACACAGCACAACACAACACAACACAGCACATCACAACACAACACACAACAGTACAGTACAGTACATTGCATTGCATTACATACATACATTTGTACTGAGAGGGACGGGCACATGTATAAATCTATAATACATATAAAATACATATAATATCCGCCGACCCCGGCTGGCAGCAAGGGGGAGCGCGCTAGGGAAGAAGAGTTTACTACTACTACTACTACTAGTACCACTATTACCAGCACCCCCACCACCACTACCACTACTACTCCTACTCGGAGGGAGTGTTTGGGCGCAATTTTGATGTTTTTTCGTCTTGTCCTGACATGGTGTTT
>Ga0126342_10011552_pt1 | contig 15764 bp, 13 predicted proteins | sample Cyp1metagenome_FD_92528 | JGI IMG/M metagenome (GOLD analysis project Ga0126342, IMG submission 92528) | Coral microbial communities from Lord Howe Island, Old Settlement Bay, Australia - Cyphastrea 1 metagenome | ecosystem: Host-associated > Invertebrates > Cnidaria > Coral ... | reverse complement strand
TTACATACATACATACATTACATACATACATACATTACATACATACATACATTACATACATACATACATACATTACATACATTACATACATTACATACATACATACATACATTACATACATACCATACATACATACATACATTACATACATACCATACATACATACATACATACATACATACATACATACATACATACATACATACATACATACATATGTATATATACAGTATATATATACTATCCAGATCTATCCAAATAATATCAATGGATACTTGGGATATAAATGATATAAATGGATACTTGGGATCCTGTTTAACCGCTAGCCGTAGAAATGGGGAGACGGGATGATGCGGGACAATGAGGCTTCACTCGATTTTTCACATCGTTTTTGATCTTTTTTGAATCAAACTAGCAGTGACCATGTTCATTGGCCATGCCGGGTCGCTCCTTCACTTTGCTGCTCTTGGAACAGATGGTGTCGCGGGCGGTCATGGTCCACTCCTGGATGCCCCGTGAAACAAAAATCCCCAGTTCCACGGCGTCCACGGTTCCGGGCAGCCCTTTTTAGACAGGGGCTCCTTGGCTGGAGTCCACCCGAGGCCAGGACAGAAGTGTTGGATATACCTTGGAAAGCTGGAAGACGGAAGACACAGGCAGAAAGTCGGCTGTTACATTTGTTACTGATGCCATAAAGTTGTGACGATTACCGTCCAGGGCTTGATGTGAAGCCTGTTCAATGTTGACAGATCAGACGGACGCTTTTGGAACGGATTCACAGGAGGTTTCATCAACAAAAACATAGAAGGGAGAAACTTCAAAAGTTCTGCACCAGGGAAAAAACTAGCGGTTCTAGTGGGTCGATTCCAGGATCTTCGATCTTAAGACACCAAATTTGACCTGGAACATGGAATGCCAACGGAAGTTCTGCGTGACTCAAGAGACACTAATTGACTTTTGTAGCTTTCAGTCTTGAGGGGATATCAGAACTTTGAGCCAGCTATAGTCTACAGCTACTCATTTTGCAAGTCTTGGTGGAATATAACTATTAATCTGGACTGGATTAAAGTCCATAGCTACAGCCCATTTCTCGTCCAAGTGGCTCCCCGGCAATGGCAACGTCCCAGCCACGTCGTAGTTGGGCGTTGGTCAAGGGATGCCTGGAATGGGGCAACATCTGTTCCATGTAAGGAAGGGCCTTCGGGATTGGATGGATGTTTACTATCATTTGGTTGGGTAAAGTCAATTCATGTCAATTCGTAGCTCCAACTGGCTGCCCATTCAAGATAGTTCAAACTAGGGAATATGGTATATAATATGGATACCCAGCGCAGGGGACGTTTTATATTGATTTGTCCACCGTTTATTTATGTTGGAACCCCACCAAAAACTGTTCATACAAGACTTGCAACCACGTACCACATTTTCGTGGGGAAGTGCGTCAACACAAAAAAAAAAAACAGGCAGTGAGAGCCAAGTTGCAGCACGTTGCCTTCATCCACCCAACAGCCTGGCAAGGAGACCCCAGGGATCATGATGAGATCTGAAGCACTGCCTGCAGCTCATTTCATCTACAACCCTGTGCAACTCTTCTCATTTCCAAATGGTCAAAAGATGTCAAAAGTATCACCTCCAAGTGCCGCCCCTGAAGGCGCCTGAGCCCAGGTAGTACTGCCAGAAGTTGCACTGGAGACTCGAGTAGCAGCTCAGTCGACAATACTCCACACAGGAGCTTCGCGGATTCCCTGGGCAGTCTCGTTCCAGAAAGACCTTTTTGGCACGGACATGTCGACGTCCACGGATGTGGACCCCAATGGTGGGATGTAATATGGATATCTATGGATATTATTGGGATAGTGGAATAATACAGTAACTCTAATAAACCGTCCCCAAGTTTGAGGTTTATAGTGGTTTATGAAATTGGATGCACCCCCTATGACTGGGATGTAAAATGAGCCCCATATGCTTGGTTACTGGGATGGTTTGTTACTAAGATTCCAAAAAGTAGGGAGGTAATCATGTGTTTTGAACTCCTCTCTGCCAAACTTGCAGGCACTATGCTGTTTTGCTGTCGAAATTCTATGATTCTGCAACAGCATCATGCTCGCCCATCCAGCTACTTATAGACTTATAGGGGCAATTCAACTATACAATCTGTCAGATACAATACCTTGGGAGAAACCCAAATCAATGGGTTTGTGTCTTAAAGTTGAGAGCCTAAAAAAAAAAACATCTCAAATATCTTAGACACATCATGACACATCTGCTTCTTGTCAGTAAATTATCTCTTCATATATATATATATATATATATATATATTTCAATGTCATGGGATTCTCTCCTTGCCGTATCAACCCTGTGGTGTGCCGGGTGACCTGCGTTAAGCCGAAAACTTGTGTGTCTCGCAAGTCCTGCCGAGGAAAAATGATGACCGAGGTTGGCCAAAACAACATGGACTTGATATTGTAGAGGGATTCCCATCACGGGCGGATTCAGATTCTGCATGAAATCCGTCAGTATCAAACCCTATATCCCACTGTGGTCCCACCATCATTCGCATCGTTTCTGCGTGTGTATCCCACCATTTTTGGAGGTTCAATCGGGCACCATCCCACCAGGGGCTACTGCAGCCCGGTCCTGGAGAACTCGCACCGCCCCATGCATCAGGCGCCCTGCGTGATAGGCGGCTTCGGGGTTCCTGAGACGTTTCGAATCCAAGGTTGGAGGGCTCGGGAGTACATCAGATGACGATGGATGATCGCACAGTGCAGTGTGGATGCTTACCCTCTGGTGAACTAACATAGCAATGGAAAATCACCATTTTTAATGGGAAAATCCACTATAAATGGCCATTTTCCATTGCTATGTTAGTTCACCAGAGGGTAAGCAATGTTAACCAACCGACCCAAGTGTGGGAAGCAATGGCTCAAAGGCAACGTGGAAGATGTTCATAAATTTTCGGGCTGGAAAAGGGATGCGTCATGATATACACCAAAGAACTGGGCCCAAAAATCTCCAGACTCTGAACCACCTCCCGATACCCAGCCTCAAGGGGCTGAAGCAATTCAAACCCGCAGTCATTTCACCTGAACCCAGCTTGCACGGGTAGACATTGAAATATCCCAGGAAAGACCAAGGTCAGGTTTCAATGTCTCCAAACCAGTCAGTCTTTAAAGTTTACGTCAAGTCAAGATCCAAAACGAGGGTCACTTGAGTCACTTGACACTGCACTGGCATTGGCATGGTGGGCCTATGAAACAGCCGGTCTGATTCTCCACGTAAATGGAGCAGAAGTTTTTCTTGCTGCACAGCGAATGGCACGTCTCATACAACGGCACCTGCTCAAACACTGGCAAGGGCATACTCCCGCCCAATGTTTCACAGGAAAAAACATGTAGGGTATTGTGGAATTTATGTGTTGTCAATGCCGGTTTCCTGAACTGTGCATCTCAATGAGTTTCGCTTCCGAACTGTGACGTGCTACAGCTCAACCAACCAACGGCAAGAAAAATGTGGGTCTATTTTTCTAGGCAAACGCCATGACCTCGAGTGCACCAGGAGACCCCCTATTGCCAATGGGAATTTCAGGATCCTAAAATGGAGGCTCGAGGTACTGTACCATATTTCAGGCCATATTTTGTGGGGATATTCCCTTACATATAGGCCTTACATAATCTTATATAGGCCTTATATATGGTAGGTACCTCCAATTTTTATCGGTTCCTGAGTCATGGCCATTGAAATTGCCAACTAGCCACTGTCAGCTGCTCCATATTCTGGCAAGCCCCAACCAGGCCGCTGGAGACATCCTGGATGACCTGCAAAACGGGACCCATTCAACGCATCAGCTGAGAGTTTTTTAGCACCACCTGAGGTGACTGACAATGGGGTACCCTCTGGTAATTTAACATAACTATGGAAAATCACCATTTTTAATGGGAAAACTCACTATAAATGGCCATTTTCAATAGCTATGTTAAATTACCAGAGGGTACAAAAAAAAAATGCTGGGGTATCATAATTTTTCCTATTGACATTGCCATGAATTAGGACCCCCACCCACCCCCGTGGCTGACGGGGCCTCTTCTTTCCCGCAATGCTTCAAGACGCTTCCACTCCGCGGCCAGCACTCCATCGGGAAAGGAACATATCCCGATGGCCAGGCCTGGCAAAACACAAAAGAAAGGGGCAGAGTAGCACAGAGGATGTTGGAGCTCTCAAGTGTCGGATTCCGACCATTTGGTGCTGAAATGGTGCTGAAGTTAGGGATGATCCCCAAATGCACTTTGAATTGGACATTCTTGGGCAGGAATATCCACAATATTTCGGGCCTATGTTGAGAAGTTCTTCATTCAGTGACGTGGATTCTGCCAAAGCAAACTCAGTGACTGGGCGTTCAACACGCCTTGGCAGATTCGATGCCAGTTGCTCCGGGAAAGCTGGAAGAAGGCCTGACCAAGTATACAGGATCCAGGAGTGATTCCAGCCCAAAGCACCAAGCCAGTGAATTTGGGGTGATCCCCCCGCGGGCAGCAGGGAACAGCCCCACCTTTCACGGCAGGATGCCAGGACTGGTGTGCAATGCACAGGCCCAGCCATTGCAAAGACGTCCTGGTGTGCGATGCTGGCCACAAGAATCTGTGGCCACGATTTCTTCATGACTTCTGCAGGCTTCCCCCCAGCTATGTAAGTGGGTTTATATGCTGATCCAAATATAGAGATATATGAGGCCCTATACATATATATATATATATATATGTGTATATATATATATACATACATAGCATTATAATCCATTATAAACATTTATGAACCATAAATCATAGATATCAGATATATCAACCATAAATCAACCATAAATCCAATAATATTGGCCTAGTGATACACCAACTTCCCAATCAGCCCCTCCACGGAACGGTCCGTCCTCCACCAGGTAGGCATCAGCACCCGACAAAACGCAGTGGCCAGTGCCCCACCAGGAGATGTACCTCCATATGGTTTATAAATGATTATGATGATATATCATGATATATCTGATATCTATGATTTATGGTTCATAAATGTTTATAATGGCTTATTCATGGCTTATTCTTACTGGAAGGTTTTGCCTAAGTTTAAAGATCTTCAGAGATGTTCAGAACACTATAAAAATTATACTCATGTCACTGAAATGTCACACCTCTTTATACTCATGTGACCTTTAATGTCACTAAAACAATGCTGATGCTGCCTGCGAAAACCCAACTTTTGCGTACCCATCTCACATCCCCGGTGCCCACATCTGCTCATCTTGCCCCTGCCTACATCCTTCCACCGTGATGCAGCGTTGCTGGCACGCCACCAAACTTTCCTCGTGCGATGGAAGAACCAATAGCATCGTAGGGAAATATCTCCTGAGGCAGTCGGAAATGGAGCTGGTGATGCTATGAAATCAGGTTCGGCGGAATGGGGCGGCACCATGATACTGATGGACAACGCAAAGAGACCCTTCCAAATACTAAATACATTGAAAAAAAAACATGGAGCGGATTTATTGGCCCTCTCTAAGGCTGCAATCCTGATGTGCACTCAGGGAAAAGTGGTGCTTAGTGGGGCTTCCACAATTGATATACTTGGCCGCCAGGAGACATGTCGCGGTAGAAACAGTTGTCGATGACCACCGGCTGGGTGATCGGAAGCTGATACTTCTTGCCTGAAGCGGTTGATGGTTTAAAGATGTTTAAAACCCCCTTGAGAATCTCTATTAATTAGTTGTGTCCTCCTCAAAAAGAACGAAAAGCAGCTGACAACTATTCTAGTAGGATGTGATTCTTCTAAAGTCACTTGGGGATGTCATCATGCCTTTAGGAATGGACAATTATCAGCATGTTTGGAAACCACCGCTCTCTCAACACTTGGGCCAAAACGCAAATATCTATCCTTCTCCCCATCACAAATAGCTGTATATGTCTATAATAATATATATATATATATATTACCTAATATATATATATTACATAATATATATATATATATATTACATATTATATATATATATATATTACATTTTATATATATACACATTACATAATATATATATGACATAATATAATATATATATATATAATTATATAATTATATAATTATATAATTATATATATATATATTATTTTTATTATTTTTATTATTATTATTATTGTTATTATTATTAATATTATATATTATACAATATACCATGAGACGGTCAGCGGCCGACCTGCTAAAAACAAAACATCGACAGCCCAGCCGACGTCGGTCCCTTTCGCCGAGCCACCGGATTCATTGACATCCACCGAAGCAGCCAGCGCCGCCAGCCCCGTTCCGAGCAAAGCAACGGTGAGTCGTTCCATGGCGAGGCTGTCCCGTTCTGAAGGATGGGGAACTGATGGACATCTTGCAGATGTGATTGAAATGACCGGCTCTGGCCATATCGAATTTTCGGAGATACAATGTCAGTGTGTGTGTGTGTCAGTTCACACCTTGCCTAGTTGAGTCTTTTCTTGTTTGTTTCACTGGTGGCATTCTGCTCTCCTGTTTCTCAGGTCACAAAAGAATAGTCTTGGGCATGGAGTTGAACAGCCTGGAAAAATGGGTAAGTCTTAGTGGTTTCTCAACGGACTGGACTGCATCAGCTCAATGCACTTGAAGCTTTCAAAAAGGGTATGTTGCGGTATGTTGGTATTGGTGTCCATGGGAGTGCTGCAATATCGCTGGCACGCTCTGCACTCACTGTAGCACTTTGGCTCCTGAAAGTTCTGGCAGCGGACTTCAACTTGGATCCCAGCCCGGAAGTTCAAACAACATCTCAGTCCTAACAGCAAGCACCAGATTTTCCGTCCAAACTTAGCTTCCGGTCTTCTTCATAGACAAATGAAGCTATGTAAGTCCCAAAGATCCCAAAGTGGTAGATACATCAAACCTAGGGTCTGAAGTCTAAACAGTTTATAATGCAAAAATAAACTATGAACACCTTTGAACTAGTTGATTTGTTGGACTCTTGGACCCCACATTTCGTATCATCCCCAGTGCACCTGCCCCATGGACGAGATCAGAGGAATCGCAGCCGCACGGACCGAAGCAGATGGATCCTTACCTCACCATGGCATCTGTGTGACACTTCACGGGGCTTGATGGGCTTGGGGTGTCTCAGTTTGGAAAAAAAAAATCTGGGTGTAGGTATACCCCCCATTCCACTTGATGATCACCTCCATCAAATGGCCAGAAAATGCGGATGTTTTTCCGGTAGACCGGTGGACCCCAATTTCAGAGAGACCCACTTGGAAAACTCCACTGTATATGTTTTCCATGATGTTACATCCCAAATTCTGATACCACAATTCCCCATACATCCCATAACCAGAAACATGATCGCAGTGTTGTTCATGGAAATGGGGAATATCAATCAACCCAAAAAGTGGATTTCGACATATTTCAACCTACATCCCTAATCTCAAGGCAAGGAATGAACTTTAGCCCTCCAAGATCTCACCATGTTTTTCCTTCAATGGATTGGTTGCAGGGAAATCTTACACGAAACCATGGTTCTTCTCATGGATCAATCCTGCAGGTGAAAGGGACACCTCCAAATGTTCTTTTCATCCAATGCTGCTACCAATTTCATCAGAATGTAGCTGGGATTGAAACCATCCCCCAATTTTGGGGTTGATAAGAAATATCAGTCTGGTTTGTCTGAAAGTAGGGTACAGTAAACCCATGTAAACCCCAAATCCATCCAAATCCCCCGTTCCTCATCATCATGTTCCTCTGTTTTCTAGAAAAATGGCCACAAATTGGTGGTACCCTCTGGTAATTTCTTACATAGCTATAGAAAATCCACCCATTTTCAATGGGAAAATCCACTATTTCTATGGTCATTTTCAATAGCTATTTTGACATAACCAGAGGGTACCGGCTCTCCTCCATTTTCAGACCCAGTCAGCAAAACCTGAGCATCCCGGGCTCAGGGCCTCTTGCAGAGCCGATCTTGAGAGCTTGAAGCCTGGCACAGGAACGGCTCCAGAAAATCATGGGGAAAAACGACTCGGGAAACAGACAGGGCCAAAAAAAAATGGAACCAAAAAAGACAACTCAGGGTTCAGAAGAAAATAATGTTCGACTAAATTTGGAGGATTGGTGACGAGCTGTGTAAGATCCTTTTTAGGTTGGAAAGGAATGGAAAGGATGGGAACGAAGAAGAATTACACTTCTCAACCTTCTCACTGACAATACCACGCTCGCCAATGATCATCTTCCCCCTCTTTGCATTCCCTCATCACCATTCCTAGATCTAGTTCCAAGAAACCAACAGGACATCCACAAAATCAGCTGGATCCGTGGAATGACCCATGAGGAGAATCGAATGTGCTTTGGAAGAATTGAAATTTAAAAATCCTGTTTTGGAAGAATTGAAAACCATTGAAAACCTAAAATATCCTAAAATCATCTGGGAAAAATCCCATTTATAGTAATTTGTAGCGGAAAATGCTGTTTTTACCCCTTGAATTTTGGGATGTTCTCCCGATTTCCTGAAGGCAACGCCTTGTGGAGGAGCCGATTGCAAGGCGCGAAGGGCTGAGGCTCTCCTTAGTCCAGTGTTTAGAAGTTCAGATGGTGAGATCATGTGAGATCCATATCGCCCAATTTTTGCCATGTGTTTGCCATTTTTTGCCAAATATCCCCAAGAAACAAAAAACACGGGCTACAAAGTATTTTGATCGTCATTTTTATACCGCTGGAGATGGATCTTCACCATTCCAGTGACTGCAGAGATAGTGTCGATGCAAAAACGTCATGAGACCTAAAACAGAGACCTCTGTGCTACACCCTGCCCACCCTGGCCCAGCATTTTTCAAATTTCGGCGCGACTGTCTGCCAACTGGGCCAAAACTTGACATGCAACACATGCGGTGGAACGCCCATGGCCGCGGCACACCAGGTCTCTAGAGGGCTCCGGTGCAACTGCAGTGGGAGGTAAAAACACAGCACTCTGCTCACATCGTCGCGAAATCTCGGAGGAGCCGTACGTTCGTCGAGCCTCCTACTCCGCCGCATTTCTGCGGTAGCCTCCCTTGCCATAGGCCTTGCCATGACCCCCACGAAGGTCCTCTTGGCCGTGAGCATAGGTACATTTGGGGCCCATCTTGCACCACCCAGACTGCCAGTGCCAGCAGGGCACCTCCTGATGGATGGGGGACAACTGGAATCCTGGGGCAACCGAACTCGAAAACACCAACCTGTGAGAACTCAATGATTCAAATGATAAGTTCATTGAGGCGTCAGAGGGCTCACCTTGAACCGAGGAATCACGAAGGCCAACGTGTCGTCAGCTGCCTGGTGCTGCGGATACCCCAAAAATCGGATGGGTCACCCCTGGAAATGACGCATTTTCATCCGTAGTCCCCCAAGATCTTCAATTCTCATGCATACTCATACAGTCATCACTATAATTAGCTCTCTAACGAATCAACATGTCTTGGAAGTTTCACATCCTCCTCGTCCACTCCAACTCCCGCCCTTCTCCACCTCACAGAGGGCGGCATCGGACTGATGGTGCACCTTGGCTTGGAGCCCCGCTTCTTGAATTTGCGCACGCTGCGTCTTCAGGCTCTCTTGCCTGGAGGCATGGCCAAATGGCCAAGGTCCAGAATCTGGGTGCTGGTTGCATTCATGGTCTTGCATTCATGGTTCCTAATTTATGGCCACAAAAAAATTAGGGCAGATGATGAGAAACCAGAGAATCTTAAGGTGACACCCTCTTTGAGACAAGTTTAAATGTTGATGCTGTTTCAAAATGATCTATTTGATACAGGCAGGTTTATGCATCGTATGCCATGGTGCAAACATAGTTTTGGCACTTGGAACTCAGACTAGTTTCCCCAAGAAACTCTGTACCAAATCCCGCCCTATTCTTTGGGAAAAGAAAAAATCGAGTCCCTGACCCTTAGACTCCCTTCCCCCAGCCCCACGGCTGAACCCATCTTGACCCAGCGGCCAAAAGTATCGATTCTGGCGACTCGCATCCATCATCTGGCGCAGTGACACCAAGCCGCCGTATTGAATCTCGCGGCCCATGGACAAGTTCAAGGCCGCCAGGACCTAAAAATCCATCGATTTTTCACATCTGAAAGAAAAATCATAAAGCTACAGTATGACTTGGAACAGAAAGATGTTTCACATTCTTTCATCTATAGTCCCTGGGTTGTCGATAAAGCCCCAATTTGGTTCTTTCTGTTCCAGCTAACTTTGGCGAAGTACTCTGGCGATGGCTCCATTCTGAACAGCCTGACGCGCTGCAGTCCCATCCTTCGCGACAATTAGGGGTCACTGCACAAACAGTTAAGACCCAGCTCAATCAATTAGGGGTCCAACCCAGCAGCCCAGTCCTTCAGGATGGTGCGTAACAGGAACAATGCAACATTCTGCACTCCTCCATGCGTCTTGTGGCTGTCCATGACGTTCAAAACCTCATCTAACACACCTGGCAGGGTGAAAGATGGGGACATCTCCTCTACAAGATCGACCACATCCTTAATTTTCCATCCAAAATCTCTGTCTGTGTTCGAAACCATCCAAAAGTTGTGGAATATATCGCTAGATCCCTCATTTTTGCACATCTTTGCTGACCACATCCCCTCCACCTGCCCGCGCGAAGCTGGTGGCCGCATCGGTAGTGCTGGCGGAGCCAGCCACGCACTGGCACGCCAGGGCCAAGATGGGCAGGTTCTCCTCGCAACGATTCTGAGGATGTCAACAATGGGTGAATGGAGATGTTGGAAAAAAGGGGATAGTAGCTATCAACTGTTGGATTATATAATATATCCATATAGTTAATAGTTGATATATATATATGATATGGGGATGGTAGCTATATGATACATCCATAATAGTTCTATTCAACTATCAATGCGAGTATCTATGATACATTAATCAATAGAACCTCTACAATATGTACTCCTCACTACTGGTATCCACAGAAGTGAAGACCCAGGAGTCCATTCACACCAAATGAGCCCAACGGCCCAACACGACCTGGGTACGCAAACCGGCACCTCAAAGCCTGTATATTGTTAATGCAAGACATCGTTCACTATGGTCTATGGTCAATAATTAATTACAGTAGTCAGGATCCGTTAGAAATCTGTCAGGATCTGTCAGGACCTGTTAGAACAGTGAATCTATGTGAATCTCAAATTCCCTAAAAATCCCCTCAGGCTTCAATGGTGATTTCCAGCGCCTCTTACCCTCACCAGGGCGCGGCTGGGTGCTCCTTGTGGCGCCTCATGACCCGAACGATGCTGCTGGGGAAATTTGAAGATGCGATCATGTCGATCACCTGCAGCTTGGGCACATGGCGAGCTGGTCACGGGGAGATACGTCGCAAGATACGGTTTCCGGGAAAGGTAAGAGGAGTCCATCATATTCCATCCTCAAAATTCCGCACCGGAGATCCACTGCAACTTCAACCCTCTGAGTTTCACCCAGTTTCCCCATCTCCATGACCAGTTCCCCTTGACACCTAGCCTTGCTGCTGGGCACAGGGTTGCTCAGCAAACGGTTAAACTTCAGGAGACAATCCTCGATGTCATCCGCCTTGGCTTCCTGGTTCATTGCTTCATTTGGTGGTTTCCAATCCTTATATAGGGGTACCCCCCAAATCATCCACTTTAATAGGATTTTCCATTATAAACCATCCAGCTATTGGGGTACCCCTCATTTTAGGAAACCCCCATCTTGTGATCTCCAAACTTGGATGGTAGAATGATTGTTTTCCCAGTGAAGAGCAAGATTTGAATTGGAAAATGAATGTTTTTTTCGATGGATCTTAGCCAATTCGAGCTCATGGTTGAATGATTTTATGAGTGGCAAATGCCATGGGTAGTGGTGACGAATTTTGGCAAATGTGTGGTTGGTGTGTTCAATAATCAATGTCGTTTCAAACCCACAAAATATGAGTTTTCTTCCATCACCCTTTCAGCCTTCGAAATGTCTTCCCTTCTCCAAGACCAGCTTGACCATTATCCCCATCTTCCCCATCCCAATCTTTCTCCCCACCTGATGGTCCAAGACGGCAATGGCGCAGCGCAAGGCGTGCTCCGACAAAGAGGCGGCATCCTGGATTCCCTTCATCGCCATTTTCAGGGAGAACGTCATCCACCGCCGGTCCCCGCAGCTCCGCAGCTGGACCGCGGCGAAGCTGCTCAGGTCTTCCCGCTGGAGCCAGATGGTGGATTTTGGTGGTGAGCAACTTGGAAAATGTTGTTCATGATGTATCATCCTGTTATGATGATTGATGATGTAAGTTTCTTCTTCATCATCATCATCATCATCATCATCTTCATCACCATCACACCACCACCATCATCATCATCATCATCATCATCTTCATCACCATCATCACCACCACCACCACCATCATCATCATCATCATCTTCATCGTCAGCATCATCATCTTCATCTTCTTCATTTGCTTCATGTTCTTCTTTTTTTGTTCTTCTTCTTCTTTTTGTTCTTCTTTTTCTTCTTCTTGTTCTTTTTCTTCTTCTTCTTCTTCTTCTTCTTCTTATCCTCCTTCTTCTTCTTCTTCTTGTTTTCTTCTTCTTCTTCTTCTTCTTCTTCTTCTGCTTCTGTTTCTTGTGCTTCTTGTTCTTCGTCTTAGTCGTCATCATGTTTACTATCGATGATCAATCCTACTAGCATCATCGATCGCAGTTCATCAATTCGAAAGTAAAGTTTCCAGAGTCGGGGATAACCATCTACACGGCCACCTCAATCCTCCGTTGGTTGGTTGTTTCAACATGTTTTAACCCATCCCAACAAAAGATTTGTCAATTGGGATCATCAACCCAAATAGGATTCTGTTAAAAATGTGTCAAACCACCAACCAGTCTATTGATTGCAAGACTTGCTTGCAGGCCCCTACCGTACTTTCCCAGTGTTTCTATTCCTGCCAAGCGTCACATGTGCCTGTGGCGACCTGGCACAGGCAGTCTGACCCTTTGCGCTAATTGGTGCCATTCCTTCAAACACCAACTTAAGAGATCAAACACCTCCAGGTTTTTGAAAAGAATATAAACCTTCTGAAGCTCCACAAAAAAGATCACAAGCCCCAAGTAGCCTAAAAAATTGAGAGCCCCAGTTTCAGGATGTTGCAAATCCACAATTTTATCATCAGTTTTCCCTATCAATCAAAAAAAATGATTTTAAGACAAAACTAGTTCCATTCATCATTGCTTGGATCATGTTGAAGTCCTGTTCTTGATGGCTACATCCCAACTATTAATGGATACAGTAGACAATCAAATTAACTAACTCCACGTTTTCCTGGCTAAATCTCCAATGACTACATCCCATGGACTACATCAACCCAATTTTTAATATACGTAGGTAAATCAAAATTGTTTATAGAATCATCTATAAATGGGCCATCTAAACCATGGCGATCTGGCGATCTGTTAGTTTTTTGATGACTACATCCCCCATCTTTCCTACTTGAATCCCAATTGCCAATCAGAATAATCCATCATTTTGCCACTAGAGTTTATCATAATTTGGCCAATGGTAAATATCTATAATTTGCCATTAAATTAGGGTTTACTATGGCCCATGGGCAGTTTTGGGCTACCTTCATTTTAGGAAAGCACATTTTTTGAATCCTAGTCCATTCTTTTCATAAATATTGGGAAGTTATTATCAAACTGGGAGTCATATGAAATACCCTCCATTGGGAGGATCACCGCCTCATATTCATAGAGTTGGTAAACCATCAATGGCCATTGGTCATTTTTAATCGAAGGAAGTTTAGAAGTCAAACTTCCGACAATATGGACAGATGAAAAGCAGAGATGGGAAGATTCAGGGGGAAGAGAAGAGTAGAAAAGAGAAGAGTAGAATAGAGAAGAGCAGAAGAGAGAAGATCAGAGAAGAGAAAGAGTCAGAAGAAAGAAGATGCAGGTGCGCGAAAAAGTAGGAAAGTCGCAAAACATTGTGTTTTTCCAATGATTTGTGGCTCCGGAGGGTCGAAAAGTAAGCTCGCCAAAGCGGCGGGCGCGGAGCCAGCTGGCCAGATGAGAAATGAAAAATTGCACGCCGTTGTAGCGCGAACCACGTTTCGAAGTCAAAATGTACAAAACACACCAGCTCCGGACCACTCTTGGAAGTTGAGATGTCAAAAATGTGCACGCCGTTGTGGCGCGAAGCACATTTCGAAGTCAACATGTTAAAAACACCAAATGTTCGCGCCACTTTTGGAGGTTCAGATGTGCTTTCGCGTGGCAGTCGCAAGGGACTGTGCACCTTCTCAAAAGTGAGCAAAACGTGAGGGTTTTGTAGCATTTCCAAAAACGATGGCAGGCGTGGGACATTTGAAGAGGATCTGCAAAGATGCATTTTCCCTGGCAGGCGCAGTACAAGAGACATGTTCATCAGAGCTGTTAGGAGGCCCGGGCGCTGATTTCCTGAGAGGGGTTGCATTTTGGAGCATCAGATTTTCAGGTTTGCTGAGATGATTTTGTGTAACAGGTGCAGCACTTCGTATGACCTGGCATCACTTTGTCGTGGCAGGCGCAGTACTTTAGACAGGTGGACTGGAAAAATCGCAAAACGCATTGGCACGAGGCCGTCAGCTCTGCACTCAACTTTCCATTTTTGAAGGAAGTCTCGCAGAATGGTTTCGTTTTTGATGTTGTCAGCTTCGAAAAATGAGGAAGTCTCGCAGAATTGCTGCGTTTTGATGTTGTCAAGTTCAAAAACTGAGGAAGTCTGGCAGAATAGCTTCGTTTTCACGCTTGCAGATAGATAGATAGATAGATAGATAGACAGATAGATAGATAGATAGATAGATAGATACATAGATAGCTAGATAGATAGATAGATCGATCGATCGATAGACAGACAGACAGACAGACAGATAGATAGATAGGGAATATTAGATTAGATTAGATTAGGTTAGATTAGATTAGAATAGAATAGGATAGATAGATAGATTAGATTAGATTTGGTTAGATTCGATTAGGTTAGATCAGATTAGATTAGATTAGATTAGATAATATTAGATTAGAATAGAATAGAATAGGATAGATAGATAGATTAGAAAGATTAGATAGATTAGATAGATTAGATAGAATTAGATAGATTGGATAGATTAGATAGATAATTAGATAGATTAGATAGATTAGATAGATTAGATAGATAGATAGATCGGTAGATAGATAGATAGATAGATAGACAGCCAGATAGATAGATAGACAGACAGACAGATAGATAGATAGACAGATAGATAGATAGATAGGTCGATAGATAGATAGATAGATAGAGAGAGAGAGATAGATAGATAGATAGATAGGTAGGTAGATAGATAGATAGATAGGTAGATAGATAGATAGATGGATAGATAGACAGACAGACAGACAGAGAGATAGATAGATAGACAGACAGACAGGCAGACAGATAGATAGATAGATGGATAGATAGGTAGACAGACAGAGAGACAGAGAGATAGAGAGATAGATAGATAGATAGATAGGTAGATAGATAGATAGATAGACAGATAGATAGGTAGGTAGATAGATAGATAGACAGACAGACAGATAGATAGATAGATAGATAGATCGGTAGGTAGGTAGGCAGGTAGGTAGGTAGGTAGTCAGAGAAAGAGAGAGAAAGAGAGAGAAAGAGAGAGAAAGAGAGAGAAAGAGAGAGAAAGAGAGAGAAAGAGAGGAGACCTCAACCACCTTTCGGTCCATCAGTGG
>Ga0126342_10011551_pt1 | contig 15769 bp, 10 predicted proteins | sample Cyp1metagenome_FD_92528 | JGI IMG/M metagenome (GOLD analysis project Ga0126342, IMG submission 92528) | Coral microbial communities from Lord Howe Island, Old Settlement Bay, Australia - Cyphastrea 1 metagenome | ecosystem: Host-associated > Invertebrates > Cnidaria > Coral ... | reverse complement strand
AGCGATACCCCCCAAGTTTACCATATATCATTATTGTACAAACGTGTGGTAAGCGATGGGACCTTCCCAAATTTGTGGATGTCCTTTCCGTGAACCTAGGGTTTTCACAATCGCTCATATAATTATATATATTTATTATGGATGGTACAGATATGTTGTAGCCCCCCCGAGGTCTACCTTTAATGTCATTTCCATGGTATTTACGGTGTTTTTGAAAACCATTTATGTCATTTGTAGTTGTTCCGTCCTGGCTGAGGTATCCACTGACAGGAGCCCCAAGCCGAAAGCGAGAAACACCGGCGAGCCCCAAGATGTGGCTGATGGGTTAACACTTGAGCCGTGAAAGCTGACGAAATTCCGATTGTTGATGGTTAAATATTTGGTTCATCCAGATCCTTGGGTATCTTGACCCCATAGTAGAACCATCAACTAGCGATTTTGCCCAAGATTTTCTGGTCGCTGATACCCAGAAAGTATGTGTTATGTTCTATTTGACCTGGGATGATGTGTTTTTTTCCAGGTATATGTACTGGTTGATCAACAAGAAACGAGCTGGTTGGTGGTTTGGAACATTTTTTATTTTTCCATATATTGGGAATAGTAACCCCAACTGACTTTCATATTTGTTCAGAGGGGTTGTTTAACCACCAACCAGTGATGTATTCGTGGTCTCAATGGAGAAACCACGGTGCATCCTGTGCATCCGAACTAGCGCCCCGCCGAGGAGCCCCATGAAATCCGATGAGGTGCGGGCGAAAGAACTTGGAAATTCATGGCGCCCAACATGTTGTTAGGTGCTGACAACGATTGCAAAGATGATCATCCAATATATACATATATATATATATATATTGTTAAATATATATATATATTTATTGTTATATATATAATTATATTTATAATTATATATATATATACTTAACAATATATATATATATTTAACAATATATATTATATTTATTTATTGTTAAATATATATATATATATATATTTATAATTATTTTTATAATTATATATATACTTAACACTATATACATATATATTTAACAATATATATTATATATATTTATTGTTATATATATATATAATTATATTTATAATTATATATATATATATTTAACACTATATATATATATATATATATATCTATTTAACTAGATATATATATATATATATATAATTATATATATAATTATATATATATATATATATATTGTTTTTGTATAGTTCCCTTAAGGCTTTGAATCTTGACCTGCGCAGGTATCAGCCTGCCGTTGTACATTCAGTTTGGTGGTTCGGATTTCCTTTGAGGGATCGTGGTATGACAACGGCTGAGAAAAACTATCCACGTGTTGCAGGATGGTGGTAGTTGCTGCGCATCCAAGTACCCTCTGGTAAACAAACAGTTTGCTATTGAAAATGGTGATTTCTAGTGGATTTACCCATTGAAAATGCTGGATCTTTCCATAGCTATGTTAGTTTACCAGAGGGTATAGTCCCATTAAATCCCATTAAAGCCCATTAAATCCCATTAAACCACCATTAAATCCCATTAAATCACTATGTAATCCCCCGTTGTTTGGTAAAATCCCAGGGAACCCATTGATCCCCCAGGGTATGTTTTTGGGGTGTGGCAAACCAACATCAACCAAATACGTTTCACCAAACAGGGCTGTGATGCCGGTATGCTGAGGGGAGCACTGCTGATGATTCTGACCCACAGGACACGGGCGAGTTCAGGCATTGCTTCGTTTTGCTATCTATAATATATACATAGACTATAATATATAACTATAATATCACCATTTATTTTTAATATATACACTATGAAATGGTGATGTATATATTTACATATATTATCTACTATGAAATGGCATTGCATATATATATATATATTATCATGAAATGGTGATGGATCAACACATAAATACCATATTAGGTGAGATGGAACATCCACAAATCCCAGCGATGTTGCTATGAAAACCAGGAATTTTCCCCAGGGTCTTGATCCATGGCTGTTGGGATGCTCACTTAATTGAGTCTGAAAAAGGGTGATTTGAATCTAACCATAGGGGATTATATGGAAAATATGCCTGGGGATTAATCATATATTACACATTCATATACACAAATGGAAACATACATATGATTGTATGTAATATACATACATAGGGTTATATGTAGTAGTATGTATACATATGGGCATATATATATATATATGTAATATGTATATATATATATATATGTATATATATTTATACATATATATATGGACGTGATATCATATTCCATCCCAAGAAATCAATGGCCATTTATACAATGAGGAACCATGACAAAACATGAGTGATCAGACCATGGGGATGCCCTGTTTTCAGCCGCTGTGCAAAAATCTACCATGAGAATCCCAACATGTGGATGCTTAACCACATGAAAAAAAACATTTGGGGATGGTTTATAACACCCATAAGACCTGTGATTTTGGTGGTTTTAGAAATTGGGACCACATTAACTCTATTTTTCCATTGACTTTCCCATGTTGTTTTCTTTAAATCCCCATGAACGGGGCCAACTCCTTCGCCATACCAGGACCTGCTCGCAAGTTCACAAGCATCTCTGCGCATTGGGTGTTGTGGGTTTGAGGCTAGGGCCGAAAGGACTGATGGGGCTCTTCTGCACAGGCATTCATTGGGCTTCGCCGGCTTTGCTGACGCATGGGCTTGAATTCGGGGTTCCATGCAATATAGGTCTCTTGGGAAAAAATCTATATAATGCTAAGATATTTATTATTAAATGAAGGAATTACATATATTACTCTGTAGTTTGTCAGGTAAAACGGTAGAGATCTACCACGGGTCCCAGTCTATTTCTTTCTCCAGCCAGGTCACCCCAGTGATCCACCTGGTGGAGGATCATCCCACGCCTTTTTTCGTAGTTAATTCCATGTTTTCATCCCATCTGGATGACATATCACAACTATACCCCCAAGTTCAGGCTTCAAGGCGGGTCCCAAAAAGCAAAAACAAGGCCAACAAAACCAGCTGATTTCCAAGACATGGACGTAACCAGCCTGAAACCGGCAAATTTAGTTGGTACAACTATATGGTTATGAAAAGCCCATACAAGGTGGTGCCCCCCTTCGATAGCGTTCAGTTATGCGTTCAGTTGGTGCGTTTATAACTCCAATAACTATGGTTTTTGTTGGTGACATATCTAGGGTTAATGGGATTATAAACCAACTTATAACTTGGGGGGCACCACCTTGTAAGTGGGATATTCATGGATATTCCTCCAAGTATTTTGCCTGTCGCTGAGGATGAGATGTGCGGGGCCAAGATGTCTCCCTTGAATTCCCTTGACGACTGGGCGCCTGCCTTTTGGAACCTGAAAATGGGGTTACTTTGACCCCAAGCGTGGCCATTTTGATGGGGAAAATGATGATCATCAATGATCAACCAGTGATTTTCGGGTACTAAAGAATGCATTCCTTCAAATTCTACCGCTGGGCCAAGCCAAGCCAAATCAGTATGTGTTTTCTCTTTTTCCGTTTAGACATCTAATTTGCAAAAAATCTTACTTACATCACGATTTCACTTAAAAAAGGAACGAAGTCCCCATCGTTTCAGTCTAACCCCAGCCTATCCTCAGTAGCCCAGTACTCCAGTTGCAACTGGACTACTGGTTGGTGGTTTGGAACATGTTTTTTTTTCTAGAATATATGGAATAATCCTTCCCATTGACTTTCATATTTTTCAAGATGCTTGTTTTACCACCAACCAGAGAGTCATCATCCTGTGTGACTAACATCAATGGTCATTCCAGGCTCCTACAATAGAGGTACGTTAGTACCATTTTTCAGGCCATATTTTGGGGCTATACTTGGTGGCTCATCCCACTTAGTAAGTGGGTTATAACCCCAGTTATAAGTGGGTTATAACCCTACTTATCCCATGTAAATCATTGGGGTTATAACCCACTTACTAAGTGGGATGAGCAACAAAGTACCCCCTGAAATGGCCAGTGACATGGACTACCTTGCCCTGTCCACCAAGGGCACCTGCACCCTGGAAGCTCCCCAGCACCGGACTTCTACCGCAGGCGCCGCGTTTCGCCTGGCAGTGGCGCTTCAGAATATACGGGGATTGTTTGATGTTGGGGGATGACATGATGTCATTGTTTTATAATATAAAAAATAATCCCCCAAGTTATGTCATGTTTAAAATTTTAAAAGTTATGTCATATGTCAAATGTTTTAATGTTATACAATGTCATTATAATCCCCCTGTGTTTCATGTTTGATAAACATGATGACCGATAAGTTGTCATCTTATTATAGGGTTCAGCTCCTGACATCTACTGACCAGGTGCAAAGGATCAGATCTATGGTTAATGGCTAATGGTTAATGGTTAATGGTTAATATATGGTTAATCTATGGTTAATGGTTAATCTATGGTTAATCTATGGTTAATGGTTAATCTATGGTTAATGGTTAATTTAAAATCTATGGTTAATGTTTAATCTATGGTTAATATATGGATAATCTATGGTTAATCTATGGTTAATGGTTAATCTATGGTTAATATATGGATAATCTATGGTTAATCTATGCTTAATGGTTAATCTATGGGTAATATATGGATACTCTATGGTTAGTGATAGTTACCCTCTGGTTATGACTAACAATTTGCCATGGGAAATCAACATTGAAATAGATGGTTTACCGAACTTAAAAATGGGTTGATCTTTCCATGGCGAACTGTTAAATAACCAGAGAGTAATCTGACATCTATGGGTATTTCAGGATCCTAAAATGGAGGTACGTTAGTACCATATAAGGCCATATTTTGGAGGTATATTGAAATCTAAGATAATCTGACATCAATGGATTGGTTTGTTGAGGAAAATGTACACCGGAAACCAGAGTTATTTTCCCATTAAGATCATAGGGGCTTTCCGGTTAAAATTTTCCCTTAAACCAATCCATGACAGGATCGTCAAAGAACGACCTTCTAGATGTTCTTACTTAAGATCTTTGTACAAGAATCTCCTAAGAGCATCCCACACTCGCATACCTTTGCACTGCAAATACATGGCATGTTTAAGATCTTCATCTGATTTTTGGAGCATTTCAGTAGGATCTCCAGAAGATCTTCTCACAAGGACCTCTACATCATGGTCAAGATCTTCATCCACACCAGGGTCTCTCAGATAATCTCATGGCTTTTACCAGATCTTTTTGCCAAAGAACCTCCTTTTGTCGAAGCCACCCTAACCAGCACCGCATAGACACAGGTCATTTTCAAGATCTTCATACAATATTTTTTCCTGGGTAAATCCACTATAAATGGCCACTTTCAATAGCTATGTTAGTTTACCAGAGGGTAATCCATGAAAAGAGGAACAAATCTTTTTTTTGCATGTTCTGCATTTTGAAGCCAAAATTATGATCGTATTTCCCCGGGAAATAAGCGTAAATACCCGGGGAAAAAAAACACATGCCCGTCCATCAAGACACACATGCGCATTTTCTAGTTCAAATGAGCATCAAAAGTAGGAACATGTCAGAAGGAGCCTAAATACAAACAATAATGCTATCCTAGGCCTGCAAACGACCAACAGATTCGAGTACCAATAGGTCATTGTACTAGTTTTTGGTGCCGGGCATCTGAGGAGGCCCCCGCTGTTGTAAGTTTTTGACATTACACTAAAAACAACATCATAGACGAGGGGGGTGGGGGGGGTGGGGGGGGTGGGGTGGGTGGGGTGGGGTGGGGTGGGATAATAGCATCATTTGGTGTACGTTCTCATGCACTTGCACACATACGTCATGCTACGCCCCTGTACGTTCTCATGCACTTGCACACATACGTCATGCTACGCCCCTGTACGTTCTCATGCACTTGCACACATACGTCATGCTACGCTGCTGTTCGTTCTCATGCACTTGCACACATACGTCATGCTACGCTGCTGTACTTTCTCATGCACTTGCACACATACGTCATGCTACGCTGCTGTACGTTCTCATGCACTTGCACACATACGTCATGCTACATGCTGTACTTTCTCATGCACTTGCACACATACGTCATGCTGTACGTTGTCATGCACTTGCACACATACGTCATGCTACGCTGCTGTACGTTCTCATGCACTTGCACACATACGTCATGCTACGCTGCTGTACGTTCTCACACACTTGCACACATACGTCATGCTACGCTGCTGTACGTTCTCATGCACTTGCACACATACGTCATGTTACGCTGCTGTTCGTTCTCATGCACTTGCACACATACGTCATGCTACGCTGCTGTACTTTCTCATGCACTTGCAGATCGTAGGGCGGGTGTTAGGTGGATGGTTATGGATATGTCAATGATGATGATGATGGTGATGATGATGATGATGAAATTGCTCCTGATGCTAAAGTTTCGTTTTTCAGCGTTTTGTGGTCCCCCCTGTAAAATGTTTGAAAAGTGACAACAGCGGGGGCCTCCTCAGATGCCTGGCACCTAGTTTTAGTTGCTCCGACAAGAGAAAATACAGTGGTTTTGAACCAGAATCGAAAAGAAATCTGATTTAAATTGCATTGAGGATTGCGTTGCGTATCCGTATTTCCTTTTCAAAGACGTTTCTCTTGTTTGTTGCAATAACATGCTTTGGCAGCGCATCTAAAGAGCTAGCCGTCCTCATTCGGAAGTAGAATTTTTAGATCTGGGAGGCAAACGCATACTTCGGACATTTCTCTTGAAAAACACCACCAAACATACCCGCAAAACGCTGGCAAAAACGCGCAAAACGCCAGAAAAAAATCCGGCAAACGCCCAGAATTCAAAAATGTAGTGCTTTGGTAAATTTGAGAAGGACATGAATGTTTTCTATATCAGTGGAAAATTTGTGCTGGACATACCCAACCTCCAGTTTTCTTATGGAATTCGATGCCTGTCCTGGACTTGCCACGATAAGCCATATAGGATAAACATTCCATCTATATTGGATGAACTCACCTTTTGACATTGACCAGATGTAGAGTTTTCTTTGTATGAGGCAAGCAAAGATAAGCAAAGAGCAAGGGCCAACACATTGTTTGGGGAGAACTTTGGCAAGGGCCAACAAAATACCAGGATTGATTCCATGTCGGCCGCAAATACCTCTAATGGTAGAATCATGTTGAATCCGTATGTTCGGCAATTATTTACCCTCTGGTAAACTAACATAGCTATGGAAAATCACATTTTTTCCTGGGTAAATCCACTATAAATGGCCATTTTCAATAGCTATGTTAATTTACCAGAGGGTAATCCATGAGAAGAGGGACAAATCTTGAAGCATTGAACCACCTGCTCGAGCTCCAAGGGCGCAACTGTGGGACTCCCATCGCAGGACTTGTTGTTCATTAAAAAAACATCTTTTTGTGACAAAATATTTTTTTAGAGGGGAACTCCATTAATGGCTGCCATGGATCATAATAACCAATTTTTCAATTCCCATAGGATCCATGGTGCTGGTATATTAATGCTAACATTGGGGGTATATTGATGGGATCCATGTTACCATATATAGCAGCACCATGGATCCGTCATGGGATTGGGATGCACCAAAAAAGGTACCCAAGGAAAGTCGAAACAAAGTCATCATGGGGCTGGCAAATCATCCTTCCAGTGTAGGATGAGATAAATTGACAATGTTTTTTTTGGCTGTTTCGAAAGGAATTTTTGACAGGCATATAATATCTGAAAATGTTGTATTCCACGGTGGATGTGCTTGACTCATTGATATCGCAAACCTGAACAACAAAATATGGAATGATCTGGAACCATGAAACGAATCCATGACGTGTATCCTGAAACCACCAGAGATGGTTTCGTTTGTTTTTTTTGTCAGGCGGAGAGCTTCGACTTCCCACAGGTCTGGTCCCGCTCTTTTCTGTTTGTTTTGAAGATTTTTAAGCAGAAGATGGTGGAAAAAAATGGGAAGTTTGAAGCAAACAGTCCGGAAAACTGAAGTTTTCAAGACAAACCAAGATTTCGGGAGATTTTGGATGGCACCCTTGGGTCAAGAATCAAGCCGAGGTCAACGGGTTGATAGCATTGTGAGTTCGCACATGTCTCAAAAAGTGCGGACCAAACCAGGATCTGTCGGTTTTTTAGATCAGTATTCGTCCTGTAGAGGAAATCAGGAGCTAAATTGTTTCCATTTTTGAATGTGGTTTAGGTTTACTGGTTGGTGGTTTGGAACATGACTTTTATTTTCCCCTTCCTAGTTGGGATGATGATCCAATCTGACGAACTCCATCATTTTTCAGGGGGGTAGATCAACCACCAACCAGGTTTAGGTTTAGGTCTTACAATCTCAGTTTCCCCTCGCCAGATCTAAATCACGTCGGAGATGATCACAGCCCTATTTTTGGGTCGGTCAGTTGGTTGATTTCACTGGGCTAAAAAGGATCCTTTTGGTGGACACATTGGGCTGATTGCAGCCCTCTACATTTAGAGGCCTTCCTGTCACGCTATGGCGTATTCAATCGTAGTCATACATGGTTCTGGTGGAAACGATTATATAAATCACGTTGTATCCAGGAGACATCGTTGGATGGGGGAATCAGAACCAAAAAGCGTCACTGTCGGGGCCCTTTCTTGGAGAAGCAAAGCCGCAGTCCTTGTGAAGCTACATCCAAACATTTCCCGAGTGACGGGCTTCACTCCGGACATGTACTTAATTTTGACATGTGACATATCCTTTCAGATCCAAGATGTTTCGTGGAGGGGAAATCAAAATTGACATTAATGTGGTAATTATATGTGGTTAGAAATAAACCATCCCCCAGTATCCCCCAGGCATCACCATTATTATATGTGGTAGGTTTAGACGCAACGCCCACCATTTGCCCCACAGTTTACATGGGGTGGGGTGGGGTTGGGATGTTCACGTTCCTTCGACCACGTTCCCTCGACCTTGCACAAGATCTTCATGCTATGCTCGCATGGGTTGGGGTAGGGTGGGGATGTTCACGTTCCTTCGACCACATTCCCTCGACTTTGCACAAGATGTTTATGCTACGCTCGCATGGGGTGGGGTGGGGTGGGGTGGGGATGTTAACGTTCCTGCGACCACGTTCCCTCGCCCTTGCGAAAGATGTTGATGCTGTGCTCAAATGGGTGAGGTGGGGTGGGGCGCTGCTAAGGTTCACCCGACCTTTCGCAAGACTTTGATGCTGTGCCCAAGATCACGATGCAGCATACCCATGATGTTGATATATATATATATATATGATTCATATGATTGTGAAATGTTGATGATGATGACGATGATCCCGTCGAACTGTTCCAGACGCGGGGCAAATGGTAGGAGTTGATCGTATGTTTACCATTCCCAGTCATGGGTGGTTTATGGCATGGGATTTACCAACATTATTCCAATTTCTTAACCATGATTAAGCATTATTAACCGTTAGTAACCACTATTTACCATTATTAACCCTTATTAACCGCTATTAATAATGATCATTCACTATTAACCAGTATTTACCATTCTTAACAACTATTGACCACTATTAACCATTATTAACCATTATTTTATTAACCACTATTTTATTAACCACTATTATTACCAGTAGTACCCGCACGAGGCGGGGTGGAAGTTGCCTTAGGGTTATACTATAAAACCTCACTCATCTGTAGAACTTGCATGCGCTGTGCGCCAGCCAGGCCCGTGCGTGCGTGCTTTGTGCGAACCTGTTGCGCTGTTGTTGTCCAAGGACATGACCTGCGCGCAGCCGCGGCCCCAATCCAACGCGAAGCAACCAGTTTCTTCACACTTCAGAGTGCACGCTTCAGACCCCGCACTTCACACTTCACACTTGCACTTCACACTCCACACTTCATCTCATCTCATGTTATGTGAGCCCTTCTCACCTCTTCTCACCTCATCTCATCTCTTCTCATCTCATCCCATCTAAGTAGGTTGTTTTCATCTCATCCGAGCACTGATCAACCTTTCTCATCTCCTCGAAGTTCGTCCCAACTCATCTCAGCTGTTCTGCACGCCAGAAAGCTCTTAACTGTCAGAGTGAAGTCTCTTGCACCAAAGGAAACAAGCGCAGAAAGCTTTTGCACACAGAAGCTTGAGACACAGATGCATTTACACAGAAAAGCCTTTGCAAAATACTTTGTACCACAAAGCTTGCACAAAGCACTTCCGATTACTACTTTGTACTACAAAGCTTGCACAATGTACGTCCCAGTACGACTTTGTACTACAAAGCTTGCACAAAGCACGTCCCAGTACTACTTCGTACTACAAAGCTTGCACAAAGCACTTCCCAGTACCACTTTGTACTACAAAGCTTGCACAAAGCACGTCCCAGCACTACTTTGTACTACACAGCTTGCACAAAATACCTTTTTCATTGCCGGCTGCAGCCACTTTACACCAAAAAACGCACAGTTTCGTGCCTTCCTCCGCAAAAAAAAACAACGTGCAACACTCATGCAGCCATTACAATGCGTTTCGCAACCACAGCTTCCGAAACACCATGTAACTGCAATGTGCAGGAACACGCGAAACACATCGAAGCAGCCGTTACACTGCGGACTACTCCAAGACTTGGCCGAACCCAGCCCGCACCCGCCGCACACACGAGGTACCTTTCATCGCCGGCTGCAGCCACCTACACGGAAAGACACAAGGTTTCGTTCTCCGGCTTCCTCCCCAACACAGGTCCCATGCAACAGTCTTGCAGCCATTATCATCATCACTTCCATTCATCACCACTTCTCTTCGTCACCGCTTCCCTTCGTCACCGCTTCCCTAGGTCCACACTTCCAAAAGTCCCTTCACCACCCTGCGTGGATGTATTGTTTTGTGATGTAAGGTATCACACTTCTATCTAAGTAACCACACCACCCTTCACGGATGTATTGTTTTGTGATGTAAAGTATCACAATTCTATGTATCCGTAACTCGGAAGATTGCTTCCACTTCCTTTGAATAACCATTACTAACCATTATTAACCATTATTAACCATTATAAACCATGATTTTGATTTACAACATACTGGAAACCATGGGTTTTAGGTGCTTCCAGCAGCCCATCAGCAGCCAGGTGAATCCTGTGCATCCGGTGCCAGCCTACATCATGAACGCTGAAGGTGCCATGACAAGATCGCAAACCCCAAGAAACAGATACCTTTGGTGGTGCCCCATAGTTAGCCAACTTGTCTTACAACATCTTATAATTCCAATAACTAGGACTTATGCTAGATATATCATGATATATCATGATATATATATACAGCTAATGGGTTTATAAACCAACGTATAACAGGGGGGCACCACATTGTAGAACTGTGACATCACCAATATGGTGGCATAAATAGATACAACTTACTGTACATGTTCTAATTATATAAATTGAATACCGATGTAGCGAATATCATATATCAGTAGCAATATGTGTTATGGTCAAAACATGGTTCAAAACAGGAAACATAACTTGGGGAGGATACGGTTGATCAGGAAACTTTTAAGGGAATTCTGCAAGGTACCAACTTCACGGCAGCTGTGGTGTCGTGGCTTGCTGCTTGTTTATGGCCTCCAGATGTATCCAAAGATTATTCTCGTAAAGATGATTGGGGCATCTCTTGGCTTGAGATGTTTTTCAGTTTCATCCTTTTCAGTAACATGTATCCCCCTGTCAAGACAGGTGGCCAAAAAGCTGATGCCATTTTTTGGGATTACAATGCTCATGAAGCACTGTTGTTGCCTATGGCCTATGTCGACCTGTGCTGCTTCCAGGATTTACTTTACGTTCCAACAGGCAATTTTGGCCATCGAAACCATCACCTTGGTGGACACCATTCCAGTGTTTTAAAAAAATGTTCGTCTCTCCGTCACTTCAGTTTTTCTGGTACTTTTGCTGGTCTTCCTTGCCGGCCCTGTTTGCCTAACCCGTCGGAGACTTGCCAAGCCGTTTTCTCTTACATCTATCGTTTGGGTGGTGCTGACTCTTTCTACCTTCCGTTGAATTTGCTCAGTGCCCCGGTGCCTTTCAATGTTGGGCCATTGCAAGAACTTCCCATTGCACAGAGACACCAGGTCTGGCAACGTATCGTTACCCGCCGATACAAACAAAAAACCCGTGACCGTCGGAACAGCAGCCCTGCCATTAATTAGCATTGCCTTCCTTGCCGTTGGCTTGTAATTTGCTTGACTTGCAGTTGGCTTGGGTTGTTCCTCGCTGTACAGTTTAGTGGTTCACCTTCCTTTTGTTCACATCGTACCCCCTTCGGGAAGGGATGATGTGATGCGAAGCACGCGCTCGCGCTGAATCCCATAAAGGCAAATGGTCGTTTCCCCATGTGGGATTGATATGCCCATTGCAGGGACACCCAATATTTTTGATGTCTCTATCATCTTTTTACCGCAGCAAATATGAACAACCGACAAGATTATTGTAATACTGTACTATATAATTTAGTCTTACGTCGGAGTCGCCTTGGCCTTGCTGAGGGGTGTGCGACTCCTTCATTACCGATAGGGGACGACCCTATACTGGTATACTTGTTTTGCATGAGTTGCCTCAGAGTCTGGGAAATCCTCACGACCGATAGGGGACAACCTCAATTTGCATGAAAATGAGCAAATATGTTTTTTTTCACCATTCATATAATATATCACACTTATCTACACAGGGTGGTACCCCCCAAAATATCAGAAATTTCTTTATAAATCCCGATTCACTATAGATAAACCACAATAAAACCGAGCTATTTGAATTGTTTTCACCAACTTAGCTACAGTATGGGGCACCATGTTACACATGTTCTGCTTGTTGGGGGTTACGATGTGCTGGGACCGTCTTGGTACCTCCGCTGTAGTCCGCTGAGCATTTAAGGCAAAATGTGATAGAGATTTTATGGCATGATGCATACAGCAACCCAGTAGCCCCCAAGAAGTGATGAAAAGTGAATTTTCACTAATTAAATCGGGATTTACATTTCTATTTTTTGGGGATGACTGACTATATTATATACTGTTCCTGCATTAATATATATATATATATATATTAGGCAACACACTGACTAATTAACGAATGAACGAACGTCAAACAAACCAACAACCAACCAACTAAACAAACAAACCTACCTAGGTCAATATGGGGATATAATGGGAATATGATAATAGATGGCCCATTTAGTCTAGATGATTTGCCTAATTATTAGGCCTATTAAACATATTTATCTTCCATAGCGGTGTGTACCGAATTTCCAACTATGGCGAACATGAGTGATTGCTGCCAATTCGAATTATTTGGCAGCAAACTATGTACCCTCCGATAATCAAACGTGGTTTGCTGGAATCTCACCAATTTAGTTCGATTAATTTCCCAGCGAGAAAACTCCATTTGTAGGTGGGGATTTCCCAGCTAGCCATGGAGCTGATGACACCGTGGTTGACCATGAGAAACTGGTTTCTCCTCCATCAGTTCCCGGGGTGATGATCCAACATGGGCTGGGAAATCCTGGGCTAAGTGAAACTTTCGAGCTGCCAAAATTAACGAACTAAATGGTGGATTTTCCGGCAAGCGGCGGCGAATGATACCAAGGTGGGTCCCTTCACTTTGGTGAATCCCAAAGTCACCATGGTTGTTTCAATACCAAAATGGTTGACCCTGACTTGGATGCTTTGGGGGTACCCCCAGTTTAGGAAACCACCATATATATGTGCGTGTGGGCTATGTGCACATAATGTGTATATATATAGATATAGATACACGCATAGACTTATACACATACATGATAGTTCCTTAAAAGTTGGGGGTGCCCCATTTTTTACACCAAATCTAGGGGGCCAAATCCCAGCTTCCAGGCGTGCACGATCCTCAAAGGGCCACACAATGTGCGTGGCCCAAGGGGAACCGGTAGCTGCATCCCCAACGAAATACGGGTTGAACGGCCAGAACACTAGGGATGGTGATGGTCTTAGCCCTTAGTATTCCTTGGTAGCCTTGGCGAAAATCAAACAGAAAATGTGGAATGGTATACCCTCTGGTAAACTAACATATCTATGGAAAATCACAATGTTCAATGGGTAAATCCACGAACTAAATGGTCATTTTTAATAGCAAACTGTTAGTTTACCAGAGGGTAGATGGTCCAATTTCAGCACCCATCGGGGGATTGCCATGGATCTCCCAGGGCTGCAGAGCGAGATGCAAGAGTTGGTTGACATGATGTGCCGCCGTGAAGCAGAGATGTACCTTGGAAAAAACCCTGGCCGATGAAGCTTGGGAAGTGGCATCCGGAAAGGAACAAAAACACATAATATGAAGATCATCTTCTCTGCTTGGTTATTAGGAGATTGTACGAGTACCAGGTCAGTTTCCTGGTGTATATATATATATGTATGTATATATGTGTATATATGTATAGATGTATGATAATATATATATAAAAGCTATAATATACGTTGTTTTTAAAAACACTGTATCCTTACATAACTACACCCATGCTTCATGATGTAGCACTTTAGCCAATTGGCCCTTCCTCCCCTTTGCATCGGAAAGTTTGACGAACAGCAGAATGACTGGCTCATCATGTGTGTCGTTGTTGCTGGTGCGTGGTGTTTGGCGTTTGCGAATGCACAAAATGTGTGTAATGAGTAATGATCATGATAATGTTTACATATTATGTACTCCACATTTGATATGTAGACATAGCGTATACCAAAGATTCACCACTTGATTCACATACATTCGTGCTATTTCGTGCTTATGTGGATGTTTTGCAGCTCAGTTTATAGTTTCGCGTGATAGCATTTCATGCTGACCGTGCGACAGCTGAAAATTTGATCGGGGGGGCGTCCCATTGCCGTACTGTAAGCACATGTTCAACGGTGACATGATGTATCCCCAAACGTTTTGTGAACTGTACACACCTCAAGTGTTCTTAATGAGAAAATCGTTCCAAAAGTGTGTTCCTGTGAAAACTTCATTCTTGTCTATGAGGTAAACTCACATACTGTAGCCATTGTTCTAGCTTGATGGGTAATACATGCTGTCAGTTTAGCCAAAACAATGTCAAGACTGCGTTTGGCTACAGTTGTTCGGCTTTACGTTGCCACTTACCAATGCCGCTGAATGCCACTCATACACACCTGAGTGTTCCGGGGGGTTTCTTTTTGCCCCTAAGCCAACATTTGCCGTTTATCAAAGAGGTATTGTTGGATATCTGAAGCGTTTTTGTCATTGTCATTCCAGATCTCTTTCGACAGGTTTGAAGTCAGTTTCCTGAACAACGAATCACAGAACCTTTGTGAGGATGAAGCAGTTGCGCAGAGTTTGCATGTGAATATATATATATATCACATACCCCCAAGGCTTCCTCGACCAAGTTTATCTTGGTGTTTAGTAACGACCAGGTTTAACTTGGTCTTTGGAAGATGCCCCTGGATGTGGCTAGATAGCCATATAAGAATGGTGTATATATATATACATATTTAATATACACCTTGAGAACCAAAACCCGCAGAAATCTTAGGGTTTGAAAAATACCCGAGCTTTTCTGACAAACCCCAGGGTATTTTAAGCCATTCTGAAAGTACGGGTTAGGTACGGGTTAGTACGGGTTAAGTACGGGTTAGGTATACGGGTTAAGTACGGGTTCAAAATCAATACCCGAGGTCTTCAATCGAAAACCGAGGTTTTCTTATTTTTTCCGAAATACCTCAGGTTCTTGCGTTGACCCGAAGAATTCTTAGGGTTTTGGT
>Ga0126342_10011550_pt1 | contig 15770 bp, 13 predicted proteins | sample Cyp1metagenome_FD_92528 | JGI IMG/M metagenome (GOLD analysis project Ga0126342, IMG submission 92528) | Coral microbial communities from Lord Howe Island, Old Settlement Bay, Australia - Cyphastrea 1 metagenome | ecosystem: Host-associated > Invertebrates > Cnidaria > Coral ... | reverse complement strand
TCACATCACTCACTCACACTCTCACTCACTCACTGTACATGAACATACATACATACACACAAACTCACCCACCATCACCGCTCCATCACTCTTATACTTCCTCTTCCCTTCTTGCTTTTCTATTCTCAGTCTAAGTCTAAAGAAGTTGGTAACATGTGGGGTTATCCGGTCCTTTAATTTTTAAAGCGCGCGTGGGATGGATCACGTGGGATTGTGATCCCCTCAATAGTGGTTTTTCATATGTTGAGGAAAGGTGGAAAGCCATCAGCCATAGAAATTTACGAGGAGCAAACCCGAGTCATTTTGATTAGACTCCTCGGGGTAAAAAAAACTCCGTTCTGGGGTAGGTTTTCATGTTTCATCCCTGGGGAAAGCGATTATGATTGGTTACAGACGGGCCTATGCTTGGATATTCACAAACTACATTTTTTTGGGGCAATATACATGTTGTCAGATAAGAACATGCAATTTTCTTTTCGGATTTTGGACAAGTTTTTTCAACATGGACAACGTTGGGACCGGCCCTGGGCAAACAATGATTGGAAAAACGTGTTTCACATAATTTTGTTTGAGACAAAAGAATATGTTGTGTGAGACGAAATCATGTCCTTCCAAGACCAATGCAGCAAGATATGTACGTACTGTATGTCTTAAACTTCCCAGTTGGCCAAAACAAGATTTCAATTTAACAACCTGCTCAAAGCAGGGGTTGTGTAAAGCTGGTTGATATAAAAGTGGTGGTTTGTGTAAAAGGTGGTTTGTCTAAATAAGTTGGTTTGTGCAAAAACTGGCTTGTGTCAAAGCTAATTTGTGTAAAAGCTGGTTTGTAAAAGTTGGTTAGTGCAAAGTGTGGTTTGTGTAAAAGTTGGTTGGTCGAAAAGTTGATTCGCGTAGAAGCTGGTGCGTGTAAAAGCTCGTTTGTGTAAGAGCTGGTTGGTGTAAAAGGTGGTTTGTGCAAAAGCGATTTTGTGTAAAAACGGGTGTGTGATGATATATAATTAAGATGATGAAGATGAATCATGACCACCGAGACGACGATGATGACGATGACGATGAATAACGATGATGATGATGATGATGACGACGACATATGACGACGGTGATGATGATAAGGTCAGTGCTAGGTAGCTTGCGAAAAGAGACGAGGCGACATGAGACTAGACTAGACTAGACGAGACTGTACCAGAGTATGCTAGACTGTACATGACCGTACTAGGCTATGCAAAATTATACTAGACTATAGTGTATTTGTGTAATTATAGGGGGAGGACAGCGAAAACAAACATCCGTCGAAGGAGCAATTATAGATGAAACTAAAGCTGGCTATCACTATCACAAGGTGTATCACAAGAAGATCCACAAAACACGCCGGCAGGCCGGCGGATTCCTGTCAGAAAACACAGATAGTTCGCAGATTTCTGAGTTGATTGCTGAAATGCCACACAGATCTGGGGCTTGCCGCCGACTGTCTCGTTGTTTCTCTATGTACGCTTGTGAAGATCTCACAAAAACAGACCAAAACCCTCCAAAACAGGGTTCTGTTAAGATTATTTAGTTTGCGTTTCTTTGGTCCAAGTTCCGCACAATTGCCCATTCTGAGTTAATTGTCAGAAGAAAGTGCTGCTCTGGAATCCCCGGGTATTGCCAACCAGCGGAAAAAAGTAACAAATCAGGGCATCCATGATTGATCATGCTCACTTGTCTTATTCTTCTTGTTGTTGTTTGAATTTCCTCGGCCGCTGCTTAGGAGGGGCCTTACAAGGCACTTCATCATCCGAGGGTCGAGTGAGACATGTCTCAGCTGCTCTCATTGTTTCACCAGGCTTTCACCCAGGCTTTACCATGAGTATCCACGAGCAGGATGCCTCAGAAAGGGCCTGTCAGTCGCAGAAAAGGAGGAAAAAACATGATCCAGTTGGGTGTATTCCTCATAAATTGAGAGATAACTGAGACAACCGAATTTGCGGCCATATAACAACTCTTTAAGAGTAACTCCATCCCCAAGTGCGCTATGCCACTACTGAAACAACTCACTGTGTTTTCTTTGGTTTTGGTGGTGATGTATTTTTGTGTTTTCAGTGGATGATTCGATGATCTCAAATGGCCAGCACCCTTTTGGTTCAGGGTCTTCGATCTCTACCGCTAATTAGCAACAGGATGCAACAGGGAATTGATTGAGGTTGGAGGGGGTTACCTATATATGTTACCTCTGGCGAACGGATTACTGTAGGCCCCTGGTGCTGGCACAAGCGGTGCATGCACCTCCGATGAACCCTGTGCAATTCGAGAGAAGAATCGGGTTTCACGAAATTTCTGGACACATCAGAGGAGTCCCTAACAAAGAACTGGGGCAGTTATTTCTACAGTTCTTTGTCTTCCTTTGGTTTGCACTATGCACATGCTTCGCAGAAAATCACACAGAGACACTGCACAGTACACACAGGCAAGCTGATAATTATAGATCAACTCGGGGGAAACGACCTTTAACAACAAGTATCCACATATTTTTTGAATCTCTATCAGACTCTATCAGCGTGATGCCGAACAATTTGTTTCCTGATCTTAAGATTTCAGGACTTGTTCCGACCAATGGACAGCTTGAACGGAATGTCCCAAGCCATTATCCGGGTTTCCCATAAAATGTCTTATATATAACATGTCCCCTTGCAACGTTCAAAGTTAAAAAATGGAAAGCGATGAAAACGTTCCACTTATTCTCAGGTTCTCCTATGTCCACCTGGCGTTTTTTCCAAGAAATCCTGGGATCGGATCGTTTTCGTCGCCATGGTGCTGCCAGTGCTGGTGCTGTTCCCTTCTGGGGAGACCGCTTTGCAGCGAGACCTGTCGGACACAACCAGCACCAAGGAACTACAAGAGATTTTGGCAGTGCCTCGGAGTCCTCGGGGCTGACCAGATTGGTTATCAGTTGATTCATATCATGGGGGTTTCCTACAATAGGGGACACCCTATCGTCACCATGGGTTTTAATACTAAAATGGGTATCCAGGACTTGAATGATTTGGGGGTACCCCCATGGTTTATGTCATGGTTTATGATGGTTTATCATGACTTCTATATTGTGACATTCAATTTTCCCATGATTTGCTTCATTACAATGGGGTATTCAGCCGATTCATGGGGATATTGTTGGGATATTCTGGGGAAATGATTGCCTCTAACTTAGCTGCCTGGTGGTTTCAAGGTTTTGGTTGGGTTCCAACAAAGGGGACCCAAGTGACAACTGTGACTGCCATGGTTCGGGGAATGTTTGAAGCCACCAAACAAGTCACTACGCACATAGAAGTACATAATTTATCATATCATATCATATTTTATTTTACAATTATATATAATATTTTTTTTCTTTATATAATGTATAAATATATATATATATATGCGTGTGTGTGTGAGGGTGTTCAAAATATGGCGGATCCCCCAGTCGTCACCATGGCTTTCGATACCAAGTGCTCCATGGATCCAGGTGGAGCTACGAGACGCCCATGCCTGGCAACTGGCTTCTCGGCCATGGCCATGGCACACGTTCATTAATGGGTAAGCCGGTCCAAAAAGGGTACTATACCATAACTACAGATGATATATGATAATCTAGATCGTTAATGATGGTTTATTATGGTTAATACACAGCTACACTAAACTAGTAGATATACTAATACATATATATATATATACAGTACTAAGGTCATGAAACAAACTCTTTGATTGTGCTACCGGGTTTCAATTTTGTTTAGCCGTTCCATACTTTTGCCATGGTCAAGTCGCATGGTTTATTTTCCCAAAAAAGAAGATGTGTCATGAATCGATCCATGTTCAAAAGGGTTAATATACCCATTCTTCAGGATTCCCATAATGGGATGGATGACCAAAAACAATGTATTTTAAGTGTTTTGACCATGGGACACTGCTAGAATTCAAGTGTGAACTGCTGGAAGATCAATCACACTGGCGGATCTGGTGGCCGATCACCTTTGAAGAAACTCATCGGGCAAAGAGATCGATCATCCAGCAATATACAGCATGAAATTCAGATGGGGAAATCATGGTGAAACCATGTGAAACTGATTTTTCTTGTTTTTTTGTTTCCGTTTCTTTTTCGGTATGTTTACTGGTGTCCTTACCAGGAGCTGATCCACGATCAAGGGATGTTGCCGAAGACCGCGATCCTGGCTGACGCTTTCGAAAGCCGCGGATTGGAGGGATTGGAAGATCTTGGAAGATATTAAAATGTTAATGGATTTCCATCATTTCCATATATCAATTGGGATGTGAAAATCTATAGATATATTAGATATCCTCCGGTATTCAAACATGGCAATGGAACATCGGCTCTTTTCAATGATTTTCATATGAAAAACCTCTATCATAAAAAGGTTTGGGTAACCTGGGTAATCGCATGTTCCTACTAAAATCTACTAAATTTTACTAAATGTCCGATGTTTGAAGATTGGCTCAATGATGCGCTTCAATTTCGCCATAGCGAGGCCATCCCACTTTTGGCACTGTCTCACCTCATTGGAGCACGACTCACACTAATCATGCGCGTTCGTATACCAGACATACTTGTATATATAAAGATATATGTATATATATATACATATAGAGAGAGATGCATATTATATATTTGCAGATAGTTAGACATGCCTACGCATGTACTTACGTTTCACTTTTTAAATGTAATATATTATGTGACCAAGCGTATAGAATTGCATATGGTGTCACACCCTTAAATCATTTACTCATTATGCGCATACTGCATAGACTTATGCTACATGCAGCGCTAAGGACGCTTATTTGCCGCAGGATCGCGAGGCTGGACGGCAGATGGAGCTACAACTCGTGAGACGTGCACGGCAGGAACTGGCGGAACCGGGAGCCCTTGGATGTTGATCACTGGGGGTAACACAGGTAACACCCCCAATTAGTGTTTGAAATTGCTACGAAAATTCGAATCCTCCTCAACTTAAATATCCTAGGCTTTTTTCCTCAATGGGAAAGGTCAAAATCAAATACGCAAATCATCTTTCAAAACTGGGTTGACCCGACCCCAAAAGTCTCCCTGCAACCCCATTCCTTTCCCCAAAACAGAAACAATACGAAATACATCCAAATAACTTCCCAGACCCGGTGGTTCAGTATTGGATCTAGTCAGTTTGTACTATATCAGCTATATATCTATACATATATGATATTATACAATATATTATATATTTATAATATATATATATATAATATAAATACACATTCATATATATATAATATATATATATATGTAATATCCCTCTCTCTCTCTCATTATATTACTGTATTATGCATGTCGCATGTCAGGATGCACTTAAACCCACACGTTTGAGAGTAAAACCCCTAGTCTTGGACAACAACTACTCTTGAAGGGATTCACCTTCCGCAATGATCAGGTCTTTCAAGACCGTTTCGCCACAGGAGTACGAGCCGTACCAGCCATCGCTTAAAGTGTCGGAGGGCGAGCTGTCCTCGGTACCAAAGGTCTCTCAGTTGATGTGGCCATGGCATGGCTCAAAATTGGGGAACTCTTGTGCCATTGGGGCATTGGGCCACAGGCTTTTTGTTGACCCTTGAACAAATTCAGCTTCGACATATGGGCCAAAATTGAGGTAGCATTGGGGCCACCAAAAATGGGCAATGTTGTTACTAAACTATCAATTTTTGTGGGATGGTCATTTTGAGCCAGACCCAGAAAAACGGGATGTAGAAAAGAACTAGCTGGAAATTGTCGAACAGCTCAGATTGGTGAAGTATCGAACACATAGCAACCAGAAAAGTCCTGTAGTTGTGCAATTTTCTACATCTCTTACTTCCAAATTGTCTTCAGGGATTATGATGGAACTGCTAGCGTGATGAGCATCACTGGCGGGGTAAACTGGTGAAGGTGTTTCTAGTGTTTTCATAGGAAGGGCGGATGTAAGACTCAGCTACAGTCATTTGTTTGGCAAAAGGTCAGCATCATGGTTAACTAAATTACTCTAGTAGCAAGCCTGTTTGAAAGCGTGCTTGCACTCCATTTACGATGCAGGGTTTCTCAAGAATCATCAATGATCTCTGGAGGATCATGCCACTTCGTAAGTCGCTGGTAACCATTGTTATAATTCATTTAGCTTCCAGTAATCAAACGTGGCAATGGACAATCACCTATTTATATTCATTTATATATATTTATATATAGAAATATATATATATATACATACAATGTGTTTTTCATGTTTGTTCCATTATATAAAACCTTCATTTACTTCGGGAATTCCCTATATCGCACAAATTCTAATTGCATTATATGTGGCGAAAGCCCTAGTTGCGGTCCTCCAAGTTACCCCGACCCGAGCGCTCTCGGATTGACAGACATTCCTGTGGATGTAGTTACTGGTAACGTTCAAAAAAAACTGTAGGTATTTAACATGATTTAGCATTATTTAACCATTTTTTTACAAAATAGGGTGTAACTCAAGAATGTGAACAACACGTGTTTATTTCTACATATGTTTGATGGTGGTGGCAACTTTTCTTTTATAACATCTCTGATGGCCTGTAGGTAGTTTCTGTCCAGGGTTCTGGGCCCATTGGCAACATGGAAAGAAGAGTAGCTGGATATAGCTGGATGCTGGTTGCAAGTAATTAAATCCATACCAATTTTCCAGCACTGTTTGCGGATTCAAGTTTCAGCAAGCAACCATGAATGATTTTGGGAATGACAGAAAGTTGGGAGTAAAACGTAAAAGCATTGGTTACCGATGTTCCCAGCCTTGGCCTTCAAGGTGACGCTCGTTTTCTATGGCGTTGGCTTTCATGCCTTATCGCACCTTGGGGCGATCTGGGTTTCCAAATGATTTGACTTACTCTCTGGTCATTTCATCATTTCCTGTGACCGGTCATTTTTTTGATGGGTAACTCCAATATATATACATGGACCATCTATACAATATAGCCTAATATAGCTACATCATGGCTACTTGTTAAGTTACCAAGAAGATTTTAAGAGTATAGCAACATTTCGCGCAGGCGCCTTCATTTGCCACCACAAAGCACGCCTGACCCTAATATTGGAACTACCGGAATTCAATGGTCATTCTGATTACTTCTGAGGTGAGATTTGTACAAAAATATATATGGTGGTCCAATGGTGGTATCAAGAAAATCATAGAAACTCTAGTAAATTCATTACTTGTTGGATGTCACAAGATGTGATATTTTTTGGCAACCCCCATATCTTGTCAACTTGATATCCAGGGTTCCCGTGAATGTTGTGGAGATCTTATACCTGCGTGGGGTTTGGGCCAAGTGATGGAAGTCCTTTTTGTGCCACCCCCCTTCGTGCTGGAACCGGTGCATTTGATGGATCCAAAATCAACAGGGCCCCTTTGTTTCGGAGCAGATTGTCATTTTTCAATCATGAAACACCAAACATGGCCAAGTGCAAAGTCATCCAGAGCCATGTTTTTTGGGATCCCTGCTGATTTTCGAGGGAAGCACCAATTCCTTCGAAATGGCGGAGCTATTTTGAGCCCAGCTATTCTAGGAGCATCAGCATAAGGCAACTCTTCATGTCCATCAAGCGATTTGCCATCGGCGGCTCCTATCAAGGCCACTGGGCAAAAAAGTTGCTGACTGGGTTGTATGGGCCAGCTGAATTTGGAGTGAGCCAACCTTTCAAACGTGACACTCCTGCGTTTCGACCGTCCAGTTTAGGGTCCAGGGTGGTTCCGAGAGGTTTTCCGTCGAAGCAAGGTTGGCAAAACCGGACATCATATTCAACATTTATGACAACTTCTGATATTTTTGTCAATGTTCAAAGGAACATCAAAGCGAAAATCCGGCCTCCTATGTCACAGCACAAAGTTTGTAAGAAGTGCATCTAAGTAAGGTCACTGAACATACCCCGACAAAACGACAGCCATGCAGCTAGCTTCAGTCATGCAAGTGGCAAACATGTCTCCAAAGGCCCTCAGCTCTTGGAAATTTAACTCAAACTTCAAATTTGAAGCTTGGGCTGACATGTCCATTTGCTCTTTAGTAGCACATGAGCATTCACATGTTCCCAGTAAGTTCCTAGCGTAGCTGCTGTTGGTTTGCAAAAGAACCCAGCAAGTTGCCAATTCTATAGCTGGTGTCTTTCATCTTTGAGGGACATGAAGGCCCCAAATAATTTCGAATTGTGGCAAACAATAGAAACGTATTATACAAACCATATTGTACACAGGCAATTTATGAACACACAAGCGCCGTTGCAAAACGAAGCATGTCTATGATGAACTTCGGCATTTACACTCCGTGCGGCACATTTGGCAGCGTGATGTTTTTGCGCAATTTTGAGTGTGGATTGTAGTACTCGCTTCGCTTGAATTCAAAAAAACAAATTTCAAGTATGGACTATTGATGTTTTTCATTATTCTTGACGTGCTGCACAAACACATTGTCATAAATAAATCGCAGACTGACAGATGGCGGAGAGTATTTGCCCTTCCAAAACATGTAATTCATTTTAATGCCTGAACTGAACCCCCTGCTTTTTGCATCGCAAAAATCAAGCATTTTTTTGACATGGATACCACTGTTGTTCGGTCGGTTTCGTTGAGGTCCTTCCATGGGCGGGCACGAGACATGTACGGTGCATTTCCAACGCTCAGATCAGAAGACAATACGCGGCTTGGCGCTCAAAAGGAGTGGAAGGGTTCGTGAACGTCTGGGATGGTTAGGCATTAGATAAAACATGAAAAGAGACAACAGAAGTAAGCAACAAAATCGGATTTGAGAGATGATTTTTTGGGTTGTTATCCTTTTGTCTGTTTGATTTATTATTGATCATTGACAGATGATAGTTCAAAATTGCAAATTTCAATCTGAGCCTCAAACTTCTCACTGGTTAACCGAATTTTAGATATTTTAGCTGTGATTTGATTTTTGTCCAAGGACTTGAGCTTCGTCACCTACTTCCAAAACAGGCCTGAACGGATGGCCTGTGTGGAGGCTTCTGGTAAGGGAAACCACTGGCTTTTGGTACGGGGAACCTTGGATTTTGATGGTAGATGTTGATGTATAGATTTAGGGAGTATCAGCTGCAGGTGGCGGAGATTTTTGTTCCCCCTTGTTGGGTGACGTTGCAGTGGTTGAGTGACGTTTTTTGTGACGTCCAATGCACGGAGCATGGTCTGAATCGGTGGTCAAAGACATGCTGAGACCCTGTCAGAATTTATTGGGCAAGATGCTCCGGAAGATTTGAGGCTTGAGAATGTTGATGAAAGATGCAAAATCAAGTCCCGGCATTTCTTCATGCATGTTCTTGTTTCCTGGGTTACCGAGAGTTGTTCATTGCAGAAAACAAGTCTTGAAACTGGAGGAGGGGCGTCTTCCCGATTTCTTCTTCGATGGTGCTGATGGCATTCTGCTGCCCTTCAGCTTGCACTACAGCAGCTCTTTTGATCAGGCTCTAGCGCAACTTGGCACAAACGCCCAGAAGGTTTTGCTGTGGAAACATGTGGAAACCCGATAGCGATGGTTTGGGCACGTATCAATATCCTCATTTGTCCCTTCCCCTAAACATCGCAAAGCCCAGAAAAACCTTTGTGGATTGGATGTCCACACATATCAACCCCTGAGTAGTAGACCGCCCGTTAATTGAAAGACGCGCCCCAAATAGGTATACATGAATTCCTCCATCATGAGTGCATATGAGTGCTATGCATAGTAGTACCCCCCTATCAATAGACCAGGGCTTGTTCATACTGTGTTGACATCAATAGGTTTTGATTCTGATACATCCCCATCTACCTATTCCATTAATCTGATTAATTGGCAATTTTTGAACATGGGGAACCTGAAAACCGGGGCCCTGAGATGAGGATGTGTAGAGATCCGTTTTTATCATCCAATTTCTGCACCAAGTTTGCAATACATGCTGTTACGTACCTACATTTTTTGGCTAGATTCGCATAGATATGTATATATATATATGTATATATGTATTTCTGTTGTATGTGCATTTATATTTACAATTATATATATATATATATAAAGAGATAATATGTATGCACCCACTATTGTACTGTCAGATAAACAATCACTGGATTTGTTGAAGGACACACTAAAACCAGGAAAACTTCGGAACCATGTTTTTGCTCATGCGTTTTTTGACCTTCAACCAATTCTGCAGAAAAGAGTAAGTAAAATCAAACACGTGTTCAATAGGGGAATCACATATGCCATTGAATCACTTTTAGTATATCTTGGAATTCCGCTTATATAGATGCCCACCATTTGTTGTATCATGAGGATTTGTCCTTATATGTGTGTTTGTTGGGGGTTTATGAGCCCTTGATAAACACAAACATGATTTGGGGGCTCACCATCCTACCATCCTGCTGCTGGGCCAACCTTGCATAGTTTAGTTAGTACTTAAAGCGTTTGCTATACATGGTGATATTTATTAACCAACCAATATTAAGCATGCAGGGTATCTACCCTCTGGTAATTTAACAGTTTGCAATTATGATCAAATCGCAAAATCAGATTCTTTAATAATCATTTCTATAAATATATAGATTATATATGTATATATATATAAACTTATCTTATTGGCATTAACCCCATTATATCACCTTTAAAGGGCCATGGATTTCTCAGGTCCATGCGTTACATCGACTCCTTGGAGACATTGGACGCGGGGAAGATACAGCGGGTAGCTGGGTTTATCCCAAAATCATGGGAGGAAAAACGGATTCATCATGTGGTTTTATATTTTTAGTTATTTATAACATATAACTAACATAAAAACATATGTATTTATGAGTTAATGATGGCTAAGAATGGCTGGAAACTCTATATTACAGTAGATCATATCTAGTGGTTCATGGTTAATCATCACAGGATAATATGCGGTAAACCCAATGCCGCAAACCATCCCCAAGTCATCACCATGTCTGTGGGTGCTATGAACCATCCTCAAATTGCGGATTTATTATTGGGTTTCTCACATTAGTGGTTTTAACTCAACATTAATAGGATGAATGGGAAACCATGTTATTGGTTTAACGTCATCAAGCCTGGCTGGCAATGGGCAACGCACTATATTTTACTATACTGGAGTGTTCTAGCTGGGAAAATCAAGTATATATATATATATATAGATGGGTTTGTGTACCGGAGCTGGAATAGTGGTTTAACTTAACATTTAACAAGCCAAAGGGAACATGTGAATTCATGGAATAGAACCAACAATATATATATATATATTAGATGAATTACGTTGTGACCTCACTGTGACGTTACTAGAAATGATGGAAATGGATCGGGGTAACTATCCCAAAAATGTGTTAACTCAGACTGGTGAATTGTGATATGTTCATATATTTTCCTGAAATTTGGATATGGGAAACTATGGGATAGTGGTATAGTTAACAAATCCCCAAAATATGGGATAGTGGTATAGTTAACAAATCCCCAAGATATGGGATAGTGGTATAGCTAACAAACCCCTAAAATATGGGATAGTGGTATAGTTAAGTATTACAACTATACCACACTATTGGATATGGATAGTGAAGTAAAGTGGTATAGTTTGAACAATCCCCAATTTCCGCCTGTAAGTAATTGTGAACAAACCCCTGCTTGGGATGCTGGCCTGTGCCCCTAAAAGGTTCGTCTATGTCCATGGAGTCCATAGTTATATATATATAGGTGCGTATAATTAACTTTTTTATTAATTGGGGATGGTTTTGTATGTTTGTGATTGTGGATCCTACATTTACATTCCGTTCTTGGTTGGAAGGGCTTGGACCTCCGTTTTTAGGGCTGTTGGCCGAAGCCTTCGGGTCAGATTTGATTTGCCCACTCCAAAATATACGTGGCACCTGGAAAATGGCTGCCCAAATTTATGACAGTAATAGTGGTGAATCATGATTTTGAAGTCTACTGCAGTTTTGACCCGTCTTTGAAGTATGCATATGATTGATCAATATTGATCAATATTGATGAGGGTTAGGCCTGCCACCTGAGTAGGGGATATGCAACTTGTCCAAGAAAGAAAGGGCCCTGCCACATGAATGTTGGCGAATGTCGACTCCCTAAGATGGTCCTGAGAATTTAGCAATTCCTGAGTCCTTTTGCACCCACTTGGACAGCCAGAGGTCTTGTTGGGCACACATTTGCACATGCACGGCAAGAGCCGCGAAATTACATCCAGAGAAGCCTTGCAGGTTGCTCACAGTTCCTCGATCATCAAGGTCAGGTCATGAAACCGGGCCAAAGTCGAGGGGTTTGGGATTCATGTCCCAAAATTTGATGTGAACACCAAGTGAAACCGTGAAACCTGAGCTGAACCCGAATGGATTTTGTAGGAGATGATCTCTTCAATTGGTGTGTTTTTGTTGCTGGGGTCAGGCCTGGGGCCTTCATCAGTAAATATCAGTAACCATGGGGGAAGCCCAAGGCCCAAGCATTCATACAATGTCTTCTACGTGGCATCCTTGCCTGTGAAATTGATTGACGTTGCAACTTGTGTCCAGTTCTGATCCATGTATATATTGTATTTACGTGACTGACCCCTCCACCAATTTCAACATATTTCAACATGTCGATATTGAACACCCACCATTTGTAGATCATTGTTCTTTGGAAGCCACGGGTCTTCCACATGTTTTTCGTGAAAATCCACGGGATGGTCTACTTTCGTCTACCCTATCCAGGTCCAAAATATCGCCACATGTCAGGAGGATTTCAGCTCCAATGGTGACCCCCCCGAAAAATGAATGGGTACCAGCAAAAAATGGGGGTATGAGTAGTATGATGTCTAACCGGAAAAAAATTGAAAGCTTCCAAGCATCTACTCATCTACTCCGATAGTTGAACAGGTTGCTATGAGATGTCACCATGAGATGTCACCATCTTCAATAGCTATGTTAAATCATCGCATCGTATTCAGTTTGTTTCTGTGTGAAAAAAATAACGCACCAACAAGCCCTACAGGCCCTACAGCTGAACCGTTGTGGCGAATCTGAACCATTCACGACCTACGGAACTACGGGTATTGGAGGATCACCCCGTTGGTTGAACCATTGAAGCGCCGAGGCCGTGGCTATTCGTATCACGAGGTTTTTTCCAACTCGCTTCGGAACATGGAGGACTTCCGGGGCGCTGGGCACAAGGAGGCCACCATTTTGGAGCGTTTTCTGATGGGAGAATTGTAGGATTCTGCCTCGAAATACGATATGAAATCGATTTCAACATGATCAACAAACATTGAGGACCATGCTAGCAACTTTCTGCGCACGTTTAGCACCCCTTGAGATGTTGGATGATGGACAAATGTGCGATGCCGGTATTGGCCATACTGTCCAAGCAAACGTAGAGTGGTTGATAGTCTCAAATACATGTCCCTCCTATGATTTCCATCCTTGGGTCCGGCGCACTGACTAACCAAAGGTCAACTTCAGGTAGTTGTGGCTCAGAAATTGACAATGCCCACATTTGGATACATTTGGTACATCTATTGGATGTGAAACCCCCACAACCATCACATTGAGATGCTTGATCATTCTGGTTCGCATCAAAAAACAGACATAAAACAACGTAATTTAAGATAGTTATCCCCCATTTGGTGACCCAGATGTATCATTTTTGATGACCAAGGTTTTGGGCTCCAAGAGAACTTCGCCAGGAGATGGTTTTCTCTCTGTTGGATGTGAATTTGGACCGAAGCACTGCCTAGGCAGTGGAGAAACCATAGCTGATTGGTAGGACAATCGTTACAGCCCAGACACTGGCCATAACATTGCAAGGTATATATATATATATACATATGTACTATATCTATATCTATATCTATATTATCTATATATATATGTGTGTGTACGGTATATATATATAATGATATTGTTCAACTGATTTGTACTAAACCTATCTGGGGTCAATGATTGTGAGCCAATCCAAAGTGACATGGGCAAAGCACCCTGTGTCCGTATACAACAGCAAGGCTGGGAAAAGCGAGGAGCTGCAAGACCTTGGTTGATTTATTGGTCAGTTCTAGCCTTCCATGCACAACTGAAGCTGAACATTGAGTTTCATATGGCTTGTTTCATGCGTGGAACCATCCAGTTTTGATCAATTTGGGGTGCAAGGGTGCTTGACTTTTGCCATTTTTCAATGCTTCCAGCGGCCCAGTGCCATAAATTGCCCCCTGAAAATGAGGATTGGAATTTCCCAATCTCCATTTTACCTTTGCATGTGTGTCCATTTTGCAAGTCCATTTTGACTTTCAAGTAGTGATTCTAGAACAACTAGATGAAGGGGAGAAACAAGACTAGCAAATTCCTGTCCGAATGAGTGCAAATGATAAGAACAACGGGGGTTACCTATGTTTACCTGCAATCTGTCCATATCTTTCCATCAAAAACCAACTGAAATGATTTTCTGCGCTCAGGATGGATGATACCTTGCGAGATCTGCTGGCCCTCAGGGACCGTAAAGCAGTCTATGGGGCGGGCAGGAAGAAACCACCATGAGTTGGGGGGTCGGAAGGCTACTTTCCAAGCGTAGAGTTGGTTCCTCTTGGGGTGTCTGTGTTGTGAAATCTGAATTTACTATATAATTGGTTTGTTTGAACTCGGAAGCTCAACGGTATGCCTACAAAAGTCTGAATTCGAGTCCAGCCAGCCACCAATCAATCCATGTCTGCCGTGGAAGGCCTTTGTGTCTCGGTGCATTCGCATGCTGCACAGCCATAAGGCGGGACCGGCATGGAACATGACCATGACATTTGACATGGAATGGAACACCAAAAACTGCAACAGAGAAACAAAAAGTATGTCGATCTATTGTTTTAATATGCTTTAGTCTTATGACGCTTTTGAGGTGCATTGGATGGGTTCAGTTTTGGAGCCATCATCGTCTCATTGATACTCCAGCGTTCTTTATGTTCCAGGTTGGTGCTCATTGGTTGGCACGTGTTGATCATTGGAGAATGTTAGAGATCATTAGATGGGTACTATGGTCCCTTTTCATCCCTTTTCAATAATATACAATGGCTATAAGAGCATGTCCATTGTCAGGGGGGAGACACTGGGGAGTTTAGCGGAGGCAGGCGCTTGCTGGGATTCCCTTCGCCTTGTCCCTTGGCGAAGGGGGCGACCAATATCGATCAAGTGACCGGGGGTTGAAATTTCATCAAGTTCTAGAACGCAAATGTAGACAAGATGAGGCAAGATAAAATAAGTATCCAAATAAGTGATATGTCTTTGGGATATCACTCAGGATAAGTGATGAGAAAACATGTTCGAGTTTGGACAGCTGGAATCCAAAAAAACTGTTTGAATGAACATATGTTCATCCCCGTATTCAGAAAAATGTATTTGACCGTGTATATTAAAAAAATATATATACTAAATATCTGTGTACATATATATATATATAGACATAACTGTACAGTAAATAATAAATACATAACATAAGTAAATATATATATATATATACACAAAGGGCAAGAGAGAGAGAGAGAGAGAGAAAGAGAGAGAGAGAGAGAGTATGTATGTATGTATGTATGTATGTATAGAGCCTTGCTTGTACATATATACATATATATATATATATATTCACATATTACAGACATCATGTTGTTAAATTTCACGAGGTCTTGGGGTTTTGGGATTTTTACGGTATATTGGGTTTCAAAGTCAAAATGCATCATTTCGAGCAACCTGCGAGCAGAAGGGTCGTGAGGAAAAGTGTTGAATGTT
>Ga0126342_10011549_pt1 | contig 15770 bp, 13 predicted proteins | sample Cyp1metagenome_FD_92528 | JGI IMG/M metagenome (GOLD analysis project Ga0126342, IMG submission 92528) | Coral microbial communities from Lord Howe Island, Old Settlement Bay, Australia - Cyphastrea 1 metagenome | ecosystem: Host-associated > Invertebrates > Cnidaria > Coral ... | reverse complement strand
TTTCATGAGATTTAGCCAACAAACATTGGGATTTCATGAGATTTAGCCAACAGAAATGGGGATTTCATGAGATTTAGCCAACAGAAATGGGGATTTCATGAGATTTAGCCAACAGAAATGGGGATTTCATGAGATTTAGCCAACAAACATTGGGATTTCATGGGATTTATGGGATTTCCAATAGATAATAGGAGGTTTCATAAGTCATGGGGTTACCCCAAATCACCCAAGTCATGGACGACCATGACTTTGTATTGAAACCCATGATGATCCTTGGAGATTGGCGATCCCCCATTTTAAGAGACCTCTATTTACACATATATATATTTTTTGTATCTATCATCATCCTGAAGTAGATGGAAATGATGGAATACATTGGAACATGGCATAGTTTCCCATTTTAGTGATGAATTTTTGAAAATATATTACGAATATTCCATCGTATACTGTTTCTATGTAATTAGATGTGTTTATGATTGTGTTTATACATGCGTCTAGTTTAAACACAAAACAATGGATAAAGACATGCAACTAATTCATGACTTGACTGGACTACAGACATGGTGATGAACATTTGAAAATGAAGTTTTTGTCACTGATCCCTGGATGATCTAGATTCATAGTGTATTTTAGATTTGGCTTCTACAGTCGATGCTTTGCCCGCGTTCCATGGTTTGCTGGTTGAGCTCAACAGGTGGTCGAGGTTGCTTAGTGCCTCGCAGGGAGGATGGATAGTTTGAAGCAGTGGTTCGTCAACCTACCCTCCGGTAATCAAAGATGGCTGACTGCAAAATCCCTCTGGGCATGTCGATGTATTTAAAGACTTTTAAAGTGAACACGACATTGAACTAAAGCTGGGTGCTTTTTCCAGCTATAGCCATGTTTGACTACAAAAGGGACAATATACATCAAGTGTCCTCCGTGAAAAACAATTAATATGGCGTCTATGGAACCCTTGTGGAAGGTGACCTAGGTGACCTCCTGTTGGAAATGACCTAACTGTTAGAGTTCCCTGTGTTTTTGATATTTGTTGATGGTAACTTTGCCTTCTTTGAACCTGAGTTGGGTGTTGTTCGGGCTTCGCCCCTCCCATGCAGCAACTCTGAGGCATTGGTGTCGCAGGTCGCAGGATGCTTGGCATTGATTAATCCAGTATTTAGGGAATCTATTCTGGGAATATTCTGGATATGTTTCGTTTTTCATGGGCTCCTTGAGCAAATCCAAGCAATTGCTACAGAAATCCACTGACCTCTCGGGCAATCTATTTTGTCTTTGTTCTGATGTTTTCATTTCCCGTGCCCACTGTTTTTGGGCCTTGGGGGGCACAACTCCAAGGACTGCAAAACACAGCGGATGTCCAGAAGCTCTTGCGCATGTTGCAGGGGCTGCGACGCCGATTCATTGACCACGGCTTAGAAGGCAGGACCAATGTGGACGAGGGTGGGTACTAAAATACCTTTGCCAAACGGTGCATGACAAGTCCCCATTTCAGGGTTTCAACCTGGCATGAAGGCCGAATCAAGCCAAGGTTACTTCTTATTAATTAGTTAAGTTATGTTACTTTTTTTAAATAGTTTGGAAGTGATGCAGGAAGTGTGAGGGAAGTGGACATCCTTGGGGGTCAAGGGTTCTATTTAAATGCTTTGGTCAGCAGTTTGAGTTTCTACTGTACTTTGTTGACTTGATTTCGCTATTCCCATTGGCATACTTGGGAAGCCCAAAATTCAGGCCACACAGCTGGAGACTTGCTTGATGGTTGCAGCATTTGGCATTTGGATGCCGCTTTAAATGGTTTATTAGTGCGTCCTGACCTGTGATCATGATCCCAGTCGATGAATCTTTTCGGGATGCCGAGGTTGGGCAGTTCGCTCTTCAGTGCCTTGGGGTGAAACAGTGCTGGCCTTGTTCTTTTGCGCGCCGTAGCGCGTAGTTCAGAGCGAACTGCTTAAGCTCGATGCGAACTGCCGAGGGGGGCGGATTTGGGATCCTGAGGCCTTTATTTTTGGGCTGAGGCAGCAGGATACACCCCATCATGTCTGGATCCCAAACCTCTCAAACCTCAAGCCCTTCAGCACTTGGGCAAATCGCCCAGGGCACCCAGAGCATGCAGTTTGCTCCGCAGAGCGGGGGTGAATAGGGTCAGAGTGATTGAAGAAAGTTTTGATGCTGAAGAATGCTTTCTGGTGAACAGATGCCTTCCCAAGCAGTTCTTTTTACCATTTGGGGTTCAGGCCTAAATTGTTCTGGTCGTTATTCATGTCGTTTTAACCCCATCTCGTAGTTGCTTGTAGTAACGTGTGATGGTGATCCTTTACCTTGACCCCTCTGGCAATTTTATATAAATTATGGAAAATCATCATTGTACTATCCAGGTGAATCATCCCACTTAAATGGGTTGTTTTCCATTAAGTGTCTCCAATTACCAAGAGAGATATCATGAATATCCCATGAAAATCCCATGAATATCCCATGAACCCCCCCTTAAACCAGCTATTTACTCGCCATTTATTGATTGCTTGAAGCTCCTATGTCGAACCTACCATGGCCATGCCTAAGGCGGTCAACGAGATGGCACCTTGGCAAATGGCCTGACCAAACCTCCCTTTAATCCATGTATGCGCAAACCCTCATAATTCAAGGAAATAATGGGAGTTACACGGAAATATAGGATATTTGCAAATAAGGTTTTGTGAGTGACAGGGTATATATTTATTTAATCTATCTATAATATATATATATATATATATATGTATGTATGTATGTATGTATGTATTAATGTAATGTAATGTAATGTAATGTAATGCAATGTAATGTAATGTAATGTAATGTATGTAATGTATGTAATGTATGTAATGTATGTAATGTATGTAATGTATGTAATGTATGTAATGTATGTAATGTATATACAATGTCTGTCTGTCTGTCTGTCTGTCTGTCTGTACGTATGTATGTATGTATGTATGTGTGTATGTATGTATGTATGTATGTATGTATGTAATGCCTTATGACAATAGTCACTTTAGCCTACAGTTTTAACAGGAGACCCTTTGGTCCTTGAAACTTAGAACTGGCTTCAAGACACACCTCGAAGCGATTTACCAAGGGATCCAACGCCAGAAACAGACACTACTCTGGCTGATAGTCTGAAGGATACTCCCCCCAAAAAAAAACAGTACATTTGCCTTGAAAAGCGGGCTCTCACCAATTCAACCACCTAGATTATCAATATTATCCTATTTTCTGACTAGGTGATTTCAGATGTTTTCTCTTATGAACTTCATATTTGAGATGATCTTAATGACTTTCACGTTTCTGGGATGAGACCGTTGACACCACCAGTGGCACTGGCCCCTAGGGCCCCTTAGGGCCCCCCTATCGCCTCCACTTTGGGCTCGGCCCAGGATTCTTTCCTGCGGAAGATGTCCTTAATTCTGGAAGAAGGAGGTCAAGGTCTGCTCAGTGAACGTCAGGAAAGACTGTTGAGTTGTGGGATGCGATCTAGAAATCCAGAATGCTCAAACAACATCGAACAGACCATCATGGGGGTCACGGACAATTTTAAGTGGGATGGTTTGAGTTTTTCCATTTTTTTCCAAAATTAATAACTCACATTGATGTCAGTACAGACAGGTGGAGCAGCCGAGTTTTCCCTCCGGCAGGTAGCTACACCTTGACGGTGAGCAAGGCTGGCTTCGGCCAGCGCGGGCGTCTCTCCATGGTGGCTCTCAGTGGTGCCATCGCCTTCCAGGGGGCTGTCCCTTGGCAGTTGTGGGTCATGGCTGAGGAGTGAATATCCAGCAAATTGGTTGGGGATTCATAGGAACATATCATGGTGATATAATTACTGTATGTAACACATTATCATGGTATATCATGGTGATACAAGTTTTGGAGCCATTATAATGGGATTATTTAGCACATACGACATACTTGATATATCTTGATATCTGAATGACATAATGATTTGGAATTATATAATAGCTTGGATATTTACTGGGTCCACCAGCTGATGGATAGTTCACTGTACTGCAGTTTTGTTGCCACAGGGGTATTCATCTCACGAACCAGTCAAGATTCACTTTTTGGAAAGGTATCTACAAGGTCGTGCCCCCCAGTTATAGTTGGGTTTATAAACCATAGTGAGTATGGATATATCTAAATCTACCATAAACCATAGCAATTGGAGTTATAAACGAACTTAGCTATCTATGGGGCGCCATCTTGTAAGATTGGCAATGGAATGCCCCAAAAATTACATCCCAAGACTAAACCAAGGTTTGCAGGGGCCTAAAATGCCTTGGGGCCATGGATTGTTTTTGTCTGGTCAGACGCGGTGGACCACCCGCTTGGCGAAGGGGCCTCTGGATCTCCTTTATCTTCTTGATCCAGGATTTTCATGTTCCGCAGATGTGGCATTTGGATATGCGTGTGTTTTCGTTTCTTGAACAGTGCTGGTACGTGTTGGTTATTAATACGTACTGCTATTTATTTATTTGTTTAATATATGCATACATATTAATAGTCAGACATGCATACATAGACACACACACATAATATGGATCTATATATATATATAATTATACATATGCAATATATATATGCAATATATATATAAATATATATATATATATATATAAATAAATAAATATATATATATATATATTGTTGACATCTCTCCAGGGCACCAAGGGTGTTTCTTCTCAGACAGGTTGCTCGCTGCCGTTCCGTCCTTTTCGCCAGTGGAACTCTAGCGACTGGGCGCTCCGTTGAATCTGGCTGGAATCATGCACTCGTTACCCTCTGGTAAACTAACATAGCTATGGAAAATTGCCATTTATAGTGGATTTACCAATTAAACATGCTGATTTTCCATAGTTATGTGGTTGTTTATCCGAGGGTAACTACAATGAAGTAATATTGGCCATAGGACAACTACATTGCCATATGACTAGTGAAAAAACATCCTACAATTAACTAGTAATATATGAGATTTGTTTGGAAAAATTGGCCGTAGGCCTGTGTCACTCGACCTGCGGACCGGTTTTTCGGGATTTTTGTGCGGAGACTGTTTGCAAAATACAAAGTTGAGACAGTGATGTGCTTAAACAGTTCGATGTTCCAAGACAAGAGCTGGATCTTGCAGTTCCGTTCTGGGTTTCGTTGGTTTTCAACGGTGTTTGCAATTGATTTCTTTGGAAGATTTGTAAGGCAGATCACCCATCACCCACCAAGCACTAGTGGCCCAGGCGCCCTTTGCCTTGTTCAAACGCGAGCTTGGGCTTGGTCAAGAAGCAACCCTTCCAGGCATGCCTGAGTCCAAATTTCTGGAGAATTTTGGAGAGATTTGGACAGATGGGATAGCTTATATACTACTTGAAATTAAGATGTATATGAATTTTGACAGTACATCTCAGTGAACCAGATGGTTTATCACAAAAAAACATAGGCAAAATCTGATTTCTGTGTGGTTCCCTTCAGGTCCTCAAGTTTTGACCCATACCGTACCTGTTTGAGCTCGGCAGATGCCGGTGATGCTTGACCCGACCAGCTGGAAGGTACATCTCTGTTCACCAGGCCAGTTGTAGCAGATGAGGTTGGACAGAGACTCGGAAAGAAAAACTGCAGGGTTTTGTTACAGTATACCTTCAATTGACGAAGCTCCCAAAGTGAAAAGTTTGTTCACAGCTTAAAACCCATCAACCATAGTAATGCCCCCCATAAACCCTATAATATAATATAATATATACTTAATTTGGTTCCCATTTAATTGCCATATAAACATGTTGTGCCCATAGACTTCTTACTCGCTTTACCGCCATGGCCCAAGGTGCTCATCGGTCACCCGGCGCCTGAAGACTTTTGCCTTCGCCTCGTTGGAAGGACAAAAGTTTCTTGTCACAGCGGAATAGCCTTCAGGGTGCCTTCAGCAAGCCGTGATCAACTGGGAAAGCTCATCCAGTTGTACCACCAGGGGGTTGGTAGTCATGGAAAAGGGCCTCTGGGCAATCCATTTGGGAAACCAGGACTCGATGATCATTTCTTTTCCCCATAGTTGTACAGGACCACAACATAGATACCCAAAGCCTATGATCATACCATTATAGTACATTATACCAGTACCACGATCACTTGTTTGTTTTATTTCAGCATTGGTGCCGATGTTTCCCACCACCTTGGGGGGGCCTCGGTACACCCAGACTCAGCTCGACGCGGAGCTTCCGGGCGCAGCAGCTGCCGCAGTACCTTACGGCCGTGGGGAAGATCTTCAAGGAGCTGTTGCCGGTGCCAAGCCGGGTCTGGTGTGATCAATATGTAGGTTTCATTGTTGGGAGGGGGAAACCCAAGTGACTTTGGGTATGGATGGGTTGAAAACCAGCGATGTCGAGCCCCCACTTCGAGGCAAAAACTGTGAGGGTGACGGATGTTACATTCTGATTTCAGAAATATGTATGATATATTATATTATATATATAATGGACACTGTTCATGATTCCATTTTTTCACCGCCTATAATTATGATTCTAAATTCTAACTTCCATTTTTGGATCGGGTGAAGGTACCAAACAGCAGCAATGTTGCCATCGCGATTTAGTCCTAGTATGTCAGTATGTTCTAGTCATTTTGGGGCTCATTTTGGTCCCTACCAAGGTGTTTGCATTCAACTTGAGCCATTACTGAGCATCATTGCTGTATTGTTTGGCCAACATGTTAGAATCTTGTTATTGGTTTATTGTGTTCTCACTATCACACTGACCCCACTCAGTGCTGCATATGTCACTTTTGCTGTCCACCCTTTTCTCATCTCAACCTATCTTGTCCCACTTGAACGATCTTGAACGATCTTGAACGTGCATTATTCCGCATGCTCTATGTATAGAATATGTATCAAGATTTAGCCCAACAATGAGACACTCATGTGAATCAAGAATGATACTGTAGATTCATGTAGATTCTACATATTGATATGGCTATGGGGTATCTATACTCTATATATGTACATGTACGTGCAAAATATTGCGCACCTACAGCCATCTATGGTTTTTCCCACAAGTTAACAGTTATAAATTGGTTTATAACTCCTGCAACAAAGCTTATCTATCACTTCAATGTGATTCAATAAGGTCATAAATAAGCATTCATAAGCTAGTTATGAGCTATGCTATAAAACCGTGGAGGGCTATAACTGCAGGTGGTCCCTCATGGCAAACTGGTCTTCTTCCCTTCCCACGAACAGCTGAACGATGCCGTTTCGCATTGGCGCAGCACGGGCCTTCTGGAACGGCACCAGCTTCTGGGCTTGGAGAGGTTCTGCGGCATCCCGGCCGCTGCGGCAGCATTTGTTGGAAGCCGAGCTGAACAAATGGGAAGATCTTGGGAAAAGTGGGGGATCTATGGCATATGAACCATGAAAATTTGGAAAAGAGTTGAAAACATGGGAACAAACTATGGAAATTGGGATATACTAGGGATATCTAGGGATTATGACTCACTATATCGGGATAAGGTTGAATATATTAATGGATATTAGTTCATGGGAAACCCGGGGGGGTTAAGTAATGGATGACGGACCTAGTGAATAGATGTGGGGATCTATATCGGAAATATATACATATGGTATGAGTATAATTTGTTCACCAACAATGTTGTATTTGGTTGGGTTTGAAAGTGGGCAAGTACCATCATATAAACCACCATTTCTTCATGTCATGGCAGCCTGGCAATTTTATATGAGGAATATGATGAGAGATTAGCAAGTGCCAATCATTTTAGGGCATACCATAGTGAATACAAACCATTGTTGGACAAACCCATGCAAGCTTGATGTTCTTATTTGAAGCAGCACGCTTTTGTGAGTGGGCTATGGCATGCCCGGTGATGCTACTCGCGGATTGTCAGTGACTTTGCTGGCGGTGGGCAAACTGCTGAGCACAATGTAAATTCTTTCACTGAAATTTGTAGCTTCCATTCGGCCAAGCACGTTGTTCCATGTTTTTTCAACTAGAACAATGTGTTTGTTCCATTTTTGTCCCGCATTTTTGGTTGCTGTAGTCTTGCTTTCTCCTTCAACGACCCATCCACCCCATCCACTCCCCCTCTAGTTGATGGTTTCAAGCATGTTTTTTTCCATTCATTGGATGATGATCCCTATGATCCCCCACGGCCAGCATGTTTCTCAAGTTGCAGGTGGCTGGCCCCCCACCAACCAAGGTGGTGGTGGAAAGCTCCGGTCTCAGCAGCGAAGCTGCTGCGAGCCTGGTCACCCACTACCGGCAGCTGGCGGCGCAGCCGGAGGGCGCCGTGCTGCTGGCAGTGATGCGTGGCCGTTGTGCCGAGGGGGCGGACTTTAAGGACGATGCGGCCAGGGCTGTGGTGGTGGTGGGGGTGCCTTTTCCAAGCATGGACACCGAAGTGAAGCTGGGCTCAAATTGAATCTTTTTCTTTTGGGGGAAGGATTGTTTTGCGATGTTTTGGGGGACCTCCGCTTTTGTCGAACTGACTGACTGACTTGTTGATTCCATCAGGGCGTTTTATTTGAAGTATGGTTTTATTCATGCATCACATCATACAACTTATATATACTGTATATACAGTATTCGATAACGACTACTTCTCATCATTACCAAGATTTTGGTAAACATCATTGTCGGTGAGAATCTTTGACTCCAACTTAAATGTGACCTCTCACATCTCATCTCAGCCCTATGATAGGCCTTTTCTCAACCTCCACCTTTTTGTTGTTTCGCTATGTTTCGGTTTCTCCATGTTTTTCTACCTAAAAACTGAGGAAACTGAAGATGGAATACGAGGGCCACAACGGCTCGGCTTGGTACGAGGCTGAGGCTTACCGCTCAGTGTCACAGGCTGCTGGGAGATTGCTGCGACATCAAAACGACTATGGGGCGCTGCTGTTATTGGATGGCCCTTTGGCGATTTTCAATAGCTTTGAAGGGCTGAACCAACAGCAATGGGGAATTATGGGGATATGATTTGATGTATAGCATGATAGTATCTAATGGGGATATAATTAATGGCCGGATTTATTTTTAATGTATTGTGTTCCAGGAAACTATGATATGGCGATCAAGCAGAGGGATTTTCTCCCTTTATAAGAGTGAATCCAAGAATTAAGATTAAGAGTTGCCGTCAGCCTAGCTGAACTTAACCAGACGGCGATATGTATATACATAACATATGTATTTATATATATATATACATACGTATGTATATTTATAAAACCCGTACACACACATATCTATATATATATATACATACATTTAGAACCATACACACCCATAAATACATAAATACATAAATACATACATACCATACCACACCACACCATACCATACCATACCATACCATACCATGCCATCCAATACCATACCATACCATAATACATACATACATACATACATACATACCTACGTACGTACATTACATTACATTACATTACATTGCATGACATTACATGACATTACATGACATTACATCACATTACATCACACTACATCACATTACATCACATTACATCACATTACATCACATTACATCACATTACATCACATTACATCACATTACATCACATTACATGCATACATACCATACATATCATACATACCATACATCTCATACATCTCATACATATCATATCATCCATATCATCCATATCATCCATATCATACATATCATACATATCAGATCATACATACCATGCGTATCATACATATCATACGCATCATACATATCATACATATCTTGCGTATCATACATATCATACATATCATACATATCATACATACATGTCATACATACATATCATACATACATATCATACATACATATCATACATACATATCATACATACATACATATCATACATATCATACATATCATACATATCATACATATCATACATATCATACATATCATACATACATACATATCATATCATACGTATCATACGTATCATATCATACATATCATACGTATCATACAAATCATACATATCATACAAATCATACATATCATACATATCATACATACAATACATATCATACATACATATCATACATACATTGGCATACATACATACATACATACATGCATGCATGCATACATTGGCATACATACATACATACAGACATACATACATTGTTACATACATACATACATGCATACATACATACATACATACCTACCTACATAGATACATACATACATGCATACCTACATAGCTACATAGCTACATAGCTACATAGCTACATAGCTACATAGCTACATAGCTACATAGCTACATAGCTACATACATACATACATACATACATGCATGCATACATACATACATACATACATACATTGGCACATACATACATACATACATACATACATACCATACCATACATACTTACATACCTACCTACCTACCTACCTACATACATACATACATACTAGCTCAGACACATAGCTCAAAATACCGAACGGCCCACACATATTTGGTCATGCTCAGTAGCTTCCATTTGATCCAGGGGGCACCAAAAAAATAATTCAACAAACGAGTGGCTCAACCATCATGAATTGGGGATACGACCGCTCAGAAGGGTTTGAACTTATATTGTTGATTATCCAGCATATGTTCATCACAAAATCATTACCATTCATTTCGATCTTACTACAACATCAATACACGATGTAATTTACTGTACCATCCATCTTTCCAGTCGAAACATATTCCCAGTTTCATGTTCATTTAGTGTACCATTCATTATTTTGTGTACATGCTGTTTTTTTTCCATCCAAACATATCACAAATGTGCGCACAACATTACATAACTATCCAAGCATGTACTACAAGGTGGTCCCAAGATAGCTAAGTCGGTTTATAACTCCAATAACTATGGTTTATAGGTGATATATCTGTAGCTAATGGGCTTATAACCAATTTCTAACTGAGGGGGGCACCACCTTGTATCCAAAGATAGAGATGGACTATGTGCCCAGGTCGCTTCACAGCTCAGCCAGCACAACTTTCTGGTTGGCTACGACACGAACTTCGTCAACAGTCTTGCAGAGGCAATTTGACCATGGCCATCTTGAGACCCTGGGCACGATGGCGGCGAAACGCTTGAAGCAAAGTGGTAATGGGGATTTAATGGGATTTCACTAAAATTTCACTAACAGAACATGTGGTTTATATATATAATGGGATTTAACCAGAAAAAATGGGAATTTAATGGGATTTAACCAACAAAAAATAGATTTATAGGACTATAATGGGATATTAATTACTATATTTAATTTACGGTATAATAGGATTTACCCTTTGATACATGAATATAGCAATGGAACATCACCATTTTGGATAGGTAAAACACCTATAAATGATCCATTGTCCCTGGCCATGAATAATCCCAGCTACGTGGGGTTAAACATGCTGCCAGTATACCTGAAACTCCAAACGCATGTCAGGCACCCCTGCTATCCAACGTGAGCTTCAAAATTGACAAATTCAGGTTCCACATGGTTCCACGCTTTCTTGGATGAGAGATCCATGTTGGCGTTCCAAGGTGTATCCAGCAAACGGGTCAGTTCCCTCGGTTTGTACCTTTTGGCAATCTAACATAGCAATGACCTTTTCATAGTTGTAGAGATGAAACATTCTAAGCGTGGCTTCCCATGTCCAGGTTGAATTAACAGAAGGCATTTCTGGTTTAGATTCCCAAACTGTCAACCCCCGGTGCTGTTGTCAGCAGGAACTGGATGGATGCTGAAAAAAAACATGTTCACCTCGCTGGACAGGTGAACCAACCACCACTTTACAAATATTGGGGGTGGTCCCCAGATATCCCAAGAATAAGCGACAATTCCTATGATACAACTCCATGTTCTAATACTGTGTGGCTAAACTTGGCCAAAGCTAAATTTAGTGGTGTCATATGGTGTCAAACAGTTCCAAAAATTCAACCGGATTTGGGAAGATCCCACTTGACTTTCATATAGAGGGTGCCTCAACCACCAACCAACCAGGATCCACTGCAGATTTCTGAAACGGCGCCAGGAACAATCGCTGAAGAGATGACCCACTTCTTTCTGAGAAATGAAGCTGCAGAACTGGCCGTCCATCGCCCCAAAATGGCGCAGCAACAGTGGGATGATGTGAGTTTTTCAGGTCGTGGCATGTCGTGGCACTCAAAATCACAGCCCACCAAAACACACAAACGATCGCACCAATGTCCTGTGATTTGCTGACTTGGGTAAGGCCACTAGCTTCATATGTTCCAAATATGTTCCATGTGTTTGTCCATATTTGTTACCAACGCGCGCAGCTGACCTCGGCTTGAAGCCTGGAGATTCCGAAGGAAAACCCACCATTTCGGATGCCTCCAATGGCGCGTTTTGGCGCCACTGCGGCGCTTCTTTTCATTTTTGGACGGGTGCAGGTGGGTTAGCTGCTGGGGAAGTCATATGGGGACGCTGTGTGAGTGCCAGGGCATGGCAGTAGGAGTATGCACCAGAGTTCATGTAGGCTTATTGAACATGGCTAAAGTATGTTGAACCTAGGGGGATGGTTGAAAACCTATTATTATAACATATGGGAATTGGGAAATAAACATTCATTGGCCAGCCATTTTCACACCTCTGACTTTGGCATTTACATCGGGCACCCTCCTGGCCATGGGTTTGGCCCGGCTGGGCCTCACTTGCCGCGAGGCCACTGATGCTACATGCCGTGCTGAAGCGTGCTTTGATGATGAAGAGGGCAAGCAGATGCGATCCTTGGCGGTAGAACTTGGGTTGTTGTTGGTGTTGTTGTTTAATTACTGATGTTTCATCACTGGGCTTACAGCATGACAAATGGACATACGATCTAGATATATGCAACCTGCACATTCATATCTATAATATATATAACGTAATATACGCAACAAAAAATGATTATATATATATGTATACATCATATTATTGTTTAAGTAATCAACATGTATATGTCTATGAATATATCTTTGTATAATTATGTATATTTGTATGTATATGTAATAATATGCATGCATACATACATACATACATACATATATACATACATATATATATACATACATACATATATATATATATATATATATATATATTCATGCCTATATATATTGTATAGCCTAATGGTCAGTGGGTGCATCACTGCGCCACTTCGACCTGATGTGACCCACTGAGGATTGGAACTTTTGCAGCGCAGAGTGGAGATGAGTCCTCACCCCGGATGGGTCAAGAGTTCAGTTTTGGATTTTGAGGCATAGCATGGCATAGCTTGTGGGCCCGAAGCTCTCATGGATTCGATCACTGTTTGGTAGCCATCTCCCATTTATCGTCTATAGATGGGTCAAAAATTGCTTGCCCCAAAACCACGGCCAAAAAACATGATGGTTTGCTGGTTTTTACCCTAACGATATATCCAATGGATCAAAATCAAGAACTGCATCCCCTCTTAACGTGTCTCGTTTATTCTTGTCACTGGGCAAAATAAAGCAGCCCCACAGCGACCTCACAAAAATGGTTCCCAAATTTGGAAGAATGTCCAATTCACAGGAAACCGTCAAATTCGGAAAAAAACAATGGTTTCCTGATGTTCCTGTAAACGTCCCTTCAACCAATTTGTTTGGAATATATTTCCCTTCAACCAATCTATTGAAATATATAAATTATCATATATATATATAGCTATTAATTATACACATGTTTAAAGATATATACTATAACTATAAATAAACTTTGTCCAATGTCGGCCATTTTACCCATTGCTCGGCTGAAGAAAGCCACACGCCCTTGGCAACACATCGGCACCCAGCGAGGTCACCGTTCTAAGAGCCGAGAGGAGAAGGTGCCTGCCGTGATTTCTGTCGCTTGGCTTTTAAAGATTGAGGTTTAGTGGTTTTTACCTATATTATTATTTGACAAAAGGTCATTTAATGGGTTTTACCTATGAAAAATGGTGAGTCAATGGCTTTTACTATTAAGACTGGTGATTGAATGGGCTTTCAAATGGGAAACCCCCGAACTAAACGTAGGTTTAGAGCTGGAAAAATCAACGAACCAAATCGATGAATTCCCAGCTAGCCACCTTTGATTATCGGAGGGCAGTGACATAGTTCTGGTACTTTTACCATGTTTTGGGGGATATTTTGGAGGGCCTAGGTAGATGGAAAAAATGTTAAGCAATGATCAAAGAAAGTTATATAGAGTCAACTCACCTCTGTTCTCTTGATCTTTTCGGAGATGTTGACCAGGAAAGCTGCACACGTATGCTGCAATCTGGTTGATGTGTATGATGGCGTTTCTTTTGAGACTCCGGGGCCCCAAGATGAAACGAAGAATGAAGCCGGTAGCTGAAACAGGGCTTCCCCCCTGAGTCTGAAAATATGGTATACAGTATACCTCTGAAATGATGATAAACGCAGGTGTTGGGGGTGGCCTAGTTTCAAACAAACCCATAAGATTATCTATGTATATGATTAATTTTGTCAGAACTATCCATTTGATAAGTAATCTCCTTCCTATGGCTCACTATTGTTTTTGGCCCAGTTGCGGTTTACCTCCAAGATGGTTCCCTACCGGTTCATAGCTTATACCACCGTTGTTGTTGGTATGCAGTCCTAGTTATGTGATGTTATGTGGTGCATTCAATTCAACTGTTGAAAATATAATATCCACTCCATGTACCTATCTCTATTTATGATTGTTTATCTATCTATAAACTCTGCATATAATATTACATAATATATATATATATGTATATATATATATATATCGCATATTTCTACAGTAAACCCGAGTCATTGGTGCAGCCCCGTAGCCAGCCTGCTGCCTGGGCCGAGTCCATGTACACCTTCGGCGCCCCGGCGGTGTCGCGGCCCGCCATGCCGGACCTGAATCAGGCGGACCACTGCTTTCGGGGCCTGCGAACTTACACAGACACTTGGAGGACAGTTTCCCCATGGGGAAACCATGGGAAAACTATAGGAATTTGCTGATTTTTAATGATTTAACCACCATCCTACGGAGAAAGCATGGATTGAACCAGGGGGTGGGGTGTTAAATAGGTTAAACCTGAAACGTGTCAAAACATCATGCTTAGGCTTAGGCTTATAGATATGTTTTCTTCTTGGCACAGCTCACAAAGGTATGTTGGAAGGTGTCATATGTGCATACTGTGTAGCATTTCGGGGCCAAATGGCTTATCATTTCAATAGGAGTTCAGTCACACAGACATGATATGAACAGGTCATTTACAGAAGGAGCGATGGGCGATGGGCCATTGTCAAATGCTGGCAAAGGTATTTGAGACCGATGTTTACTATATACATGCTGGTTGGTGGTTTCACACATTTTTTTTCCCATAATATATGGGATAATCCTTCCCATTGACTAATATTTTCCAATATGGTTAAAAACCAACCAGACATGTTATCACATGTTACTTTCAAGAAGGTGCCCCCAAGTTATAACTTAGTTATGCAAGTTATAAATAAGTTATGGAAGTTAACTTGAAGTTATGTTAACTTATCTTAGAGAATTTACAACATAAGTTATAACTAAGATATATCTTTCGTATCTTTTTACAGAGTATGATTTGTGCGTTTTCAAGTAGGGAATGGGAATCGACGTGCCAAGTTAAGATTTGCAGCGAAAGGCATTTTTTTGTATGCTCCAGCCATGCATGTCAAGGTAAAACAATGAAAGTATCATCTTTGGAGCTTATCCATGTGGGCAGACATGCGTTG
>Ga0126342_10011548_pt1 | contig 15771 bp, 21 predicted proteins | sample Cyp1metagenome_FD_92528 | JGI IMG/M metagenome (GOLD analysis project Ga0126342, IMG submission 92528) | Coral microbial communities from Lord Howe Island, Old Settlement Bay, Australia - Cyphastrea 1 metagenome | ecosystem: Host-associated > Invertebrates > Cnidaria > Coral ... | reverse complement strand
TATCCTGCGTCATTTCAGGGTCAAGTTGGGGGTTTTGTTTGGCAATTTACGATTTTGTTGGGCTTATATTGGGCCACTTCGGGCCTATGTTCGGCCCTACAACATATTGGGTCAGTTGGAGGGGTATATGTTGGCCTTATTTTGGTTCCCCCTATGGCAGGGTTCCCAATTGGCGGTGGACACAACCCTAGTCTCCCCTCTCACAAGTGCAGCCGAACCACGGCGGAGAGGGGGCAGGTTCGCAGGGACAGCTTTGCGCGCTGCACGACAAACAAAAGAACGCACCTACCCGGAATTGGTGGGGTCGAGACGGTGCCGTTTGGTGGTCCTGGCGATGGAAGACGGTGGGAGATGGAGCGCGGAGGCAGCACAGTTCCTCCGACTGTTGGCACAAACCAAAGCACAGTCAACCCCCCGGCACCTGCGACAAGCAATTGTCACAGCTCTCATTTCCCGGTGGTCGGCCATTTTGACCCATGCTGGCATGCAAGCCCTCGCATCGTCGCTGCTCTCCATCCCAACAGATGGCGCCACCAATGGTGAAGGGGCCCTGCCCCCCCTTGGCTAACTTCTCACCGAGCCGCTCCCTGACTCCACCATGCCCAGTCGACGTCCCGGGCGGTGATATTGATTTTTGGACTTCTCGTGGGCTGCGCATATCTGGTGACGGGCCAGTATAAAAACCGTTTTCCGACCCTTACTTTTTTCTGGGGGACCAGCGTGCGACTCGGCAGAAAAGAGTGTGTGAAAAAAGAAATCCCACAACGTTGCGACAGTGCTTGCGGACGGTTCAATTCAATGGGCGGAAGTGATGACATTGTGTCAGAGGAAATGAAGGCAGGGATGGCGGAGTTTGAGGCATCTCTGGAGTAGGGTTTGCAGTGCGCATGTGCTCATGGATTGTTTGCTGATGAGGTGGCTGATGACCCCTTGTCACCTGCAACGAATGATGTGAGCCATAGTTTTACCAAATTGCATGTGATGACCAAAAATTTGCAAAGCATCCGGGATCACGAACGTTTTCAAGATTGCGTTTCTGAACTCAATGATGCTTCTTTTGACGCATTCTTCGTTACAGAAACTTGGCGAGGAGAACGACATTTTTTTTTACAACAACGCATGGACACGTACTTTTCTTAAGTGGCGGTGAGGGATTTCCTGGTGTTGGCATTGTTTTGTCTGTTGGTTTCTTTCGTGAATTGCTACAGGTGAGCTTTCATCCAGGTTCTTATTCACTTCGAATTTGCGCACTGCAGTTTCAATCTGGTGGTAGAAAAAATCAAATTTTCTTGTTATTTTCCGACAACTTGGGATACAGACGATGCAGTGGATGAAACTTATGAACATTGGAATCTTCTAGTTGATGCTTGGGTGCGGGATGGCGCTATTCCAATCCTTGGTGGTGATTTTAATGCTTGTGTTGGATCACCATGCCAGTTTGATGAAACTGAACATTTAGGTCGGTGTGGAGCAGGCCAGAAGAAAACACGTGGTGACATGTTGGCGACTTGGGTTGTGCAACATGGATTTCAGATAATGAACCGGATGGGTGGACCAGAACTTGCTGAGGAGAATTAGGCATGCATTCGAAAGAATGGAATGGTCTGAATTTGCAGGATGGTTCGCAACATTTGTTGGATTTGCGGTTTGCAGATGACATTCTCCTTGGTGAGGCAACGTCGCACAGCTTGGTACAGCTGTTGGACATATTGATTGATTGTTTGGATAGTGTTGGCCTATCCCTAAATGCATCAAAGACAATCATTTTGACGAAAAAAACCCAGCCCCCAAATTTGTTGAGAACAAGGCGAGGTGAACAAATTACAGTTTTGGATTCTATGGGTTCTCACAAGTGGTTAGGATGCATGTTGACCAGTAAAGGCTCCAAGAGTTCCAACATCGACATCGGATACCATTTGCAAGCAACAAAAGCATTATATGCAAACAAAGCCGTTTTATGCGACAAACATGTGTCGATTTGCAAGTGGCGTCTCTACTTTCACACAATTGTGACGCCCGTGGCTTGTTTTGGTGCAGGTCCCAGAGCCATACATGGAGTTGATTTATCGAAATTAGATGTTCATTTCGGAAATTGGTAAGAAACATAGTTGGCCCACCTGCCCTTGGCATATCATTTTACATGCTTGGAATGAAAGAGTCAATTATTTTGTTAAACCATCCGGTATTCCTACGTGGACAACATCCTGCTTGCAACAACATTGGCGTTTTGCACGGTACATTGCAAATTTAGCGGCAAACAGATGCGTTAAAAGGGTTCTACATTGGACACCAATGGGCAATGCAACAGTGGGAAGGCCGCGCAGTGTATTGGAATCGAAAATCCAAGGATTTTGCTGCTACAAAATACTTGGAAATTGGGTGGATGTGGCGAAGAGCGATGTATGGATTGACATGATCGATGATTTCGTAAACTTTTGTTTTCCTCAAGGATGACAATGAAGATGCATATGTTTCAACTTTCGGTTATTGTGTCATTTCTGCCTGCGCCCCAGAGAGGGCTCGCCGCATTGCGTGCAGGCATGAAATGAAATATATAGTCACGACACATAATATCTATTTATATAGTCAAAACATGTTTCAGTATCACCACAAGTTTTATATGGGCTGGAATGGTTCCAAACGGTTCTTGGGAAAGTGAACTTTACAACAGCATTCGCAATATCAAAACACAAGGTCAAATTTTGGGGAACACTCTCTTGAATATTTTCAAAAAATGCCTCGCTTAGATATTCCAAAACGAGTCCGAACACATGATAACATTTCCGGAACTCCCAAGCATAGTAATTAATCAGTAGACCAAGCGCCATATTGGGCTAGACACAAGTTCACGCGATGCCATGGCCTGCCTTCCAGGATATGCTTGGATAGGATTTCATTCAGGTGGCAGGCCCAGCAATGGTGCTTCGGCAGGAGGACCAGAGTCAAACCCGAGTGCCTGCGTTTATACAGCTTTGGAGCCGTTTCGAACGGTTTATATTCAACAGTTTCATCGCCGAAAAAAAAAACACGCGCACACCGCAAGACAACGTTACGCGGAACTATTTATCAACATGGCGGCCGAACGCAAGATAAAATAAGGGCAGAGACGAACTCGTCAAAATAACCCGGTTCGGTCCCAGAGAAAAAAAACAAGAATCGTTGTCCGCCAGCGTGTGCTTGGGTGCAAAACTTTGCTTGCTTGAAACCAGTGCCACAGGCACCAGGTGGCGTTTCGGATCGTTCGGCAACCCCCTGTATTTTTCCCTCGCGTTCCAAATGTCGATGTGCCATCGATACCAATGTTGTCGACGGCGTTGCTTTGTCGGCGCGGTTCCAATATGAACCAACACTTACAAACCATCGTCTTCAGCGACCGAGCTGCCCTGCTCGTGGGCCAGGTATGGCCATGTGAACATTGATGCGTTTTCCACAAGGAGGTGTGCCTGATCATGTAAGGATACTAAAACGATTTCACCAGGACCTTTGGACGAGTTTGTCATAAGTATTTGCGCAAGATCATGGACAAACTATTGCTGGGTTTTCACTAAGATTTTTACCAAATTTTTCGATGCGGAAATTTAGAGGCCGGATGCCGCTCCTCAAAAACGCGACAACCAAGTTGTGCGAGCGTGCGACATTGAAATTGTTGGAACTTGTCATTGTAAACGCGCTGTTTAGGGAACTTGTCATGGTGATAGGAGCGAAATGGCACCTCGCCGCATTTTGTGCGAGCCTGTGCAGCCGAAACGCACATAGGCATTTCAGAGTGCAGACGCACGGATAAGTTGCTGATTTGACGGAGCGTTGAGGGCGACGGTTGATGTTTCGTATGCCATGTTGTGCCTTCATTTGGTGTAAATGAGCGGAAACTGTGGAAAGAGCAGGGTATGCCTGTAGACGTGCGCGCGATGGACGGGCAGGATTAAACGTGAAACTTTTGTAATAGCAATGAAACAATACCAGCCCGTAGTCGACTTTAGTTTGAATGATTGGTATGCATCAGACAAATAGGCATGGTTGTTTGACTAACATAATATTTTTGAGGTATGGTTGCTTTACTAGCATAATATTTTTGGGTGACAGCTTTGTGAAAATGCATCAAATAGAACACCAATAACTGGCAGGCACACTGTCACGACAATGTTGTAATATCCACAATGGGATCAAAGGATTTTTTTTAAAAGTAGAAACCGACAGAAAAATGCATGACAAAATGCCCGACAGAATGCCGGATGAAATGCGAACCATGTAGACAATATGGGGTAGGATACCATAAGAAATGCGAACATATCGGTCACAGAGAGTGTTTTAGCATGTTTTAGCGAATAAAATGCCAGAATGCATTCGGTGTAGAATGTCAACTAGTTTGATGGGAAATGCGCGAAGCAAAATACCAAATACAGTCAAATGTGGGAATGTTTGCCAAAGTGGGGGCCACGGGAAGTAGAGCATTAACGTTGCCAATCACTTTCAATTCGCCGGCCAACAATTACCACATTGACTCTTCAAGTGCCGATGGTGGAACGCACATTGAATGACAACCGCCGTGCAAGTTAGCGCATTTCCGGATTGACATGCTGATTTATCAGGGGTTCCTAATGTATGGCTAAACGATTCCGTTTTGTGCCCGTTTGAAAAAAAAATCCCGAAAGGACAGCTGGAACCAGACCCCTTCACGTTTCCCTCGCGCATCCAAATCTTTCTGCCACAAAAACTTTTCCCGACGCACAAAATTTCAACAATATTTTTCCTGGAACTTTGGGCACTTTGTGTGATGTATTTATTTCTGAGGTAGCTGCAGTCATGGTTGGCACATTTGAAGACTTGAATTGTTGGTCCGGGTTCTTAACATTGAACGCGGACACATTTGCAATCAAACATTGGCAATTGCAATTTGGAGATTGTTTTGGTTTTGTGGTGGAAACTTGGTTCAGCCTGGCGAACGTCTCTGTGTGTGTGTGTGTGTGCGTGTGTGTGTATATGTGTGCTTATGTGTTCGGGGCATGTTGGTTGAACGCATATCTTGCCGCAGTTCGCAGTTTTTCCATGCAATTCTTACTTTCCGGATTTTGCTTGTGTGCATCACTTCCAACGAGTTTAGGCCATGGCAGTGTATGCTCTTTGGCGCGCGGAGTGGATTGCCATGAGGCGCGTTGAATTTGATGGTGGTGATGATGATAATTGTCATAGGGATGACAATGGTTTGTCACCAACCTGTGCTTATGGATTTCCGAAGAACCGGACATCGCCAAAAACTACATAAACTACAGTTCGCCAACCCTACCATTTTCGATATGTAATATATGTGAAGTGCTACGCTGAGCACTTGAGAACTGCACATGACCACATTGGCATTGGCCCAAATCAGTGGTGGGATCTTTACCGCGGTCAGCTGAGGAGTTACATGGTTGCGCCTCTAAACCCTCTGGGTTACTGTTGTGTTTGGTCCCTTGAACTTCGTGGGTCAGGTGGGAAGACCTGTTGTTGGTAGCGTAGCCAAGAAACCCCAGCATTAGGATAGGACCCTCCTCTCTGGCAAACCCTTTGCCGCAATGGCCTCGAAAACTGGAAGTGGCTCTGGTGGCGGGTGGGATGTCAACAAGGAGGTTGAAGTCTTCAAGTGCCATAAAGGCTTGAAGTATCCCAGAAGAAGATCACGAGTATGTGCTCTTTTCTTCCACGCTACCGGAAAAGGAAGATAATGTCAAGTTAGGATTATTAATCCCAGCGGTATTAATCAACACCCTCTGCCCAATTTTGTTTTTGTAATTTACAAAAAGGTCCTCCAGGATTAATGAACCGTTTGGCTGGGACATGATTAATCAACACCCTGTGCTGAAATCATTTTTTTTATCCAACAATTTTTATTTCCAATTCTATTTCTTTCCAATTGTTTTTTTACATTTGTTTTTATCATCATTGTTATACTTAAGGTTTAAGTTGACCATTGAAAATTTCAAGAAACAATTATTCCCCAAATGATCGATTTCTAATTAAAATCTTTATCAGTTTGGATAGCTCCCAAAGGGTACCCCCCATGAACCCATGTCCCCCATTAATAATAACCACGGTTTGCCCTTGATTAATCAACAACCTTTCTGATCCATGAGATTTTAACAAATCAATGGAATTCTATTAAGATCTAATTGACGTAAACCATATCCAAAGTTTTATGGTTCAGAGTTGCTTATTATTAAGGGGGGTTTAAGGGGGGGACCTACAAGGTAGAGTTCTGACCTTCTGGGGGGGAGGGTTGATTAATCCGATGTTGGCATTACTATGCTTTGTCATTGGTGGCACTGCACCGATCTTCATCGGACGTCCACTGATGCGTGAGTTTGGCCTGGTGGTTGACTATGACCACAACATGATACGATATCGGGGTGGAGAGTGGCAACAAACTGAGCTGGGTCCCAAGGGCGAGTTCATCGTCAGACTTGCCGTTGACCATGGGGACCTTAAGAACAATGAGAATGAATAAACCCTGATGAAACCGACCGTGTCAAAACCACCAGCAGGCTCCCTCTGAAGATGCTGCCAAGATTGAAGCCGATGACAAAAGCTGCACGAGCTTTCAACAGTCTCATGATGGTGCTGGCCACGATAACCAAGCCAGTGACTGCCACACCGGCAGAGCCCACAGCAGGCACCACCGAGATGGATGTTTCACCGCCCACATGCAAGCTGAGCAAAGGCCGCTTGACTGACGAAGTCAATAAGTTGCCTGGCTGCGTTGGAGTCAAGTTCAGCATCGAGAACGGCTGGGATTTTAGCCGTCCGGCAGATCGCAAGAAGTTCATCAAGCTGATCACGCAAGAGGAGCCTGATGACATCCACATCAGCGCTGAATGCAAGTTGTGGAACCCACTCCAAAAGCTCATTGCATCTCGCAGTGAGGAAGCAAAGAAGTTCCTGAAGGAAACCCGTGCTGAAAATCACGACGCTCATTTGGTCTTTTGTCCTGTAGATTCAACAGCGAGCTGGTAGGCATGCTACAATCGAGCATGGCCCTCACGAGCATGGAAAACAAAGGCATTCTTCAATTTGTTTGGGTTCTCAACCTACATCGAGCAGTGCACACTTGGTCTCGAGCACATGAATGATGATGGAGTGGTGTGTCCAGTGAAAAAGCCTACATGCCCCCTGACAACCAGGAGAAACCTCTTCTACCGCAGGCTGCGCTTTGCATGCGAGGGAGATCATGAGCGCACACCGCGCGAGGACTACATTGCTGGTCAAGGTCATCGTTCACGACTTTGTGAAGAGTATCCCTGTGAGATGGCCTATGAGTTGGCTCACTGCATTACCCAGCGTGAGGAGATTCTTGAGGAGATCAATGCCGCTGAGGATGCTGACAGGGAACTTCAATTATGGAAGAAAGTGCCTTACCAGAGGAATCAGTCCCTGCCGATGTTCAAGCTGATCGAGATACGATCAAGGCCAATAGATGCTCAAGAAAGCCGTTGGCGCACGAGCAGTTGACTATGTGGCACCCCTGCACAAGAACATGTGTCACCCATCGCCAGAGGTTCTCATCAAGATGCTCAATTAGGTCCCGGCGACAGACAATGTGATCCAAGCCGCCTAAAAGTATGTGTGCCGCAGCTGCGACAGCAGAGCCAAACCATACCAGGTTCCTCCATTAGGTGCTATTTCTTCTACAACCTTTGGAAACCGACTGGTGGGTGACTCTTCATGGATCCAACTTGATGAAGGACGACAATGCCTTCTGACCATGTGTGATGAAGCCACACGCTAGATCGCTGTGAGGATCCTCACCAGCAAAAAAAGGCAAAGAGTTTGTCAAGGGATTGGAAAGAACGTGGGTTCGCCACTTTGGCACTGCGAAGTACCTGAGGGTAGATGCTGCAATAAAAGGCTGGGAATCCAGAGCCGTGCGAGATTGGTGCTCAGATCATGGGGTGATCTTGGAAATTGCCCCAAGTCACAACTGGCTTGGCGTTGTGGAGAGACGACACCAAGTAGTTCGCCGCGCTTTGGAGCTCTACATGACTGATGCTGGTGGTTCCAACCTTTCCAACCTCAAAGAGGCTGCCACCTACGTTCCACAGATGAGCTTCACAAAGGGTTCACTCCGACACAGTGGGTCTTGGGACGGACACATCGGCAAGAGATGTCGCTGGTGTCTGAGCTCTACAGCCATGGTATTGACAGCATCGAGACCATCAGCAAGTTTGCAGGAGTTCAACAGAAACGTCTGCAAGCTGGCATCGCCTTTTTGAAGGCCGACACTGATGCCAAACTACGCCGTAACATGAACCAGAAGTGCGAAGAGAACAAGAACCAAGTCTTGGTCGGCCAGAGATGTTGGTACTGGCGGGTTCAAGGCTCAGGACGTCTTCAGAAGTCCAAATGGCGTGGCCCTGCACGATGTGTAGGTGTCGAGCTCTCCAATGGCGGTGGCAAGACTACGGTGCAATGGCTTGTCCATGGAACATCAGTGCTGAGATGTTCACCAGCCCATGTGCGACCAATGGTGGAAGACACACGGTCTTCATGTCCGGTCAATTGGTGATGCTCTTAAGGACCTGGAAGAACCCAGAGCCCGGTCAGCAACACAGTTCAAAGACCTGGCCAAAGATGTCGATGTCGAGAAGCTAGAGGCGATCCTTGAGGATCTCTATGAACCAGAGGATCATCATCCTGGTCCTGTTCCTGCAGATGAGGACAATCAGTCCGATGGCTATGCCGCAAACGAGGCCTTTGACGACACTGTTGAAATGCCTGGCATCGTCAACCTGATGCTTTGTGATCTTCGAGATGAGCGTGAGCGCACACCAAGGAGGAGAAGGGACAGTGACGCCTCAACTGAGCCCCCACAGACTTTGGAACATCCACAACAACCTCAATTTCACCTTCCTCCACAACGAGATGATGTTGCTGAAGGATCGCCTTCTAAGAAGGCTCGAACGGAGGAGGACACCAAGCCTGAAGAGATCTCCATCCCGGACGAAGCCGATGGTGATGAAATGGTCGTGGAAGATGTCATGTTCATTGACACCTCCAACAGCTCACTTCCTGAAGGCTGGATTGTGGTTGAAAACCAGTTTTAACTGGATGAGGCCTATGTGGCATCAGCTGTCAAGGGACAGAGAAAGGGTGAGATGAACACAAGTCATCGAAGCGAAGACGAAAGAACTCCAATCCTACTTCAAGAACCATGTGTGGGAATTCAGTGACAAGAAGTCAGGAGATGTGCCACAAGACCGTGTGGTCATTGCAAGATGGTTCTGACATGGAAACCCCCATCACCTGACTCAGATGATCCGGACTTGTTCAACTTGGAGAAGAACAGCCGCTGCCAGAATCGGCAAACTGACCCTCCTCACCTTCGGAGCAATTCTCAAATGGATTGTATGGTGTGGCGATGTCAAAGCCGCCTTCTTGTTAGGTGTCACCTTTATGCGTGAGATCCTGGTTCAATTGCCCCGAGACTGCGGGCCACTTTTGCGCTACAATTCACACAATCCTGTGCACATGAGGATGCTGAAAAGTGCTTATAATAGACTTGCAGATGCCCCGTTGCTTTGGTTCCGTGACGCAACAAGGCGACTGCGCAGACTCAAACTCATACCCCGGGAGATCGACAAGTGCACCTTTGCATTCTATGATGCTTCAGGTGAACTGAAAGGAATGCTGATCCTGCACGTCGACGACGTGCTGGTGGCTGGAGACATGTCCAGCGAGTTTGGAACTAGGGTTGTCCCTGACGAAGGGGCTTCGACTTTGGCCATTGGGAACAGCTTACTCCAAACAACGATGTGACCTACTATGGGGGAACTCCCAAAAGGACTGACAACATGATCGAGGTTAGCTACCTGCAGTACCTCAAGAAGATCTGTCCGATCACAATTCCAAACCAACGTAGCTTGAAGGACAAGCTCAACGACTTTGAGACCTCAAAGTGCCGAGGACTTCTCGGAGCCCTTCGGTGGCCAGGAGGACAAGGCGTACCGCCTCTATGTGCCTCAACAAGTCTACTTGGGGGAGAATTTCCTCGTGGTGATGGAACGGTCATGGAAGCTCTCAACGAAGCCTTGCGTTTTGGCAAGGAGATTGCCAACCATCCCATGAAGTTCCAGGAGATTGCCTCCGGCCCTGATCTGTTTTTGTGATGCCGCCTTTGTTGTCCGAATGGACCTGGCTTCACAGGGTGGTTATGTGATTGTTGCGACTGATCGCAAGGCTTTCAAGGGTGATAAGTGCAGATATAGCACACTGGCATGGAGGAGCTTCAAGCTTCCGAGGCTGTGCAGAGCTTCACTCAGTGCAGAGAGTCAAGCAATGGAAAGCGCACTCGAGGAGACCTATACCTCACCAAGATGTGCATATGCATGTTGCCCAACCAGAACATGTCAATCAAGGACGCCCAGCAGAACCTTGACATCCCAACTGCAGTTGTCACCGACTGCAAAGCTCTCTACGACCTCATCCAGCGTAAAGGAGTTCAATCTTCACTCGATGGGCATCTTCGGTGGGCATCAAGTGAACGACAGTTAGCTGATGGGCTAACAAAGATCGGGACTCGCCAGCAAATGGCTGATGCGCTGAAGAGTGGTTGGCTGCAACTTGTGGATGATACATCCTACACAGCTTCCAAGAAGAAGACTCCCAAGGAGAGAGAAGAGTGAAGGGTTTCTATGACTTCCCGGATCCATCACGACACTGACGCAGAATCCATAAAAGGATCTGAGGTGACCGAGGACAATGGCAAGTGACGGCAAGTGGACATGGATCTACATTATGACCATCTTCGTCATTGCTTTCATTGACAAGGTCGCTTGGTGGATCTGGAGATGGACAAGGTCTATGCCTCTCCCGAAACCAGTGCCCGTGGGAGCGGCTATGACAGCTGCTTCTCAGACCGAGGAGAATGGTAACAATATCGACAAGAAGATCGAAGAGCTGAGACAGCTCGCCATCTGACGTGGTATCGAGTGCTCTGACCTTGCTGAGCATTTGGATGATGCCAGAAACAAAGTTTCTCAATACAAGGCCCAAGCCTTGGATACCCAGGACTCCTTCATCGCGAATGACATTGGGTGCGATCAACTGGCTTCGACACTTGATGGTGTCATTGAGGAGCGAGATCGATTCTCGAGAACCAATCCTGCAGACCAGAACCAACTGGACGAGATGTCTATGAAGCTCATGCAGCTGGAAGCCCGTGGAGGACTTGCATCAACTGCAACTATCGAGGTTCAGGTTGACACCTTGAACCGTGAGCTGGATGAATGTCATCACCAGTGCGAAGTTCTGTTCCGAAGGGTTGGTGGCCTGGAGGAGGAGAGACGTCTGAGTGCCTGCATTTAATTAGTTCCTCTGACGGTCCTTGCGCTCACGAAATAATTTGAAATACTCGTCGGCGTTAGCACCGGTCTCACACGTTTGCGTGACTTTGAGACGAATGTCCGAGAGTGTAATTTACAAAAAGGTGGTCCTCCAGGATTAATGAACCGTTTGGCTGGGACATGATTAATCAACACCCTGTGCTGAAATCATTTTTTTATCCAACAATTTTTATTTCCAATTCTATTTCTTTCCAATTGTTTTTTTACATTTGTTTTTATCATCATTGTTATACTTAAGGTTTAAGTTGACACTGTTGATATATTTTTTTGAATGATGCTGCTTTGTGTATCCCCATATAATGTCGCTTTAGGTTATCTATTTGTGGCAAGGGCCACCTCAATGTACAATAATGCACAAACACGTGACCACGGCAGGCACTGCTTGATGGAAGACTTTGGAAACCTCGGAAGCAGGCAGGTGCCAGAGCTAGCCAGACGCGTGTGGATAGTGGTTATACTATGATTGGATCAGGGCCATTGACCTTCATACACTGCAGTACTTTTACGTTTTGAACCATGGTCGTGCCCCTGACAGGCGCATCCCGCTGCACCTTTCAAAGTATGATTCCTCATGTCTCCGTGACCATGGCAATGGACAAGGAAAATGTCACGACCCATTCAAAACTGGCAGACAAAAAATCAAAACCCCCGACTTTCAAATAAATTTGCAAATAATGACACTCACCGCATGACATTTGGAAAAATACACAAAGGTCTTTGTTTTCCTGAATCTATTGGAATGTATCCTGACATTGTTGTGTGGTAATGGATTTATCACGACGTTTCGCGGTAACATGGTGCACTGCTATTGATCAAGTTGCATGGATGAGTCTTGCAAGCTTGTTGCCGGTGGCTGGGTACGTCGCCATGTTGTCGGAAAGTTTGTGAAGATGGATGCATGAAGATGAAGAGGGCACGTGCATCTTGGTTAGCACAGCGGAAAACTCCCACTTCATTGTGACTCATCAATTTTTCATTGAACAGTGTCGCCACATTTGTGTGAGGTTTTACACGGTAATAGATAAGGCCTGGCCTGGTGTTAATTTCTGGCGGTAGCATCCGTGTCCGGCACATTTGGTGACCTTTACAGCACAAAAAATCCTTCAGCTTCCGTTTTCGATGGACGTAACATTGGGAAGCGTGAACGGCAAATTTGGTCATCATTACAACACAAACGCTCCTTCATTTTTTCGTTTTTGACGGAAGCCTCGCAGGAAATGATCTTCCTTGGACGCAACCCTCTCGTCACTTTGGGCCTTTCAGATCGCTCTCGTTCGTTGTGGCGCGGTGCGAATTTTGCAATCGTTCGCGCAACCCTCTCGTCATTTCGGGGCTTCTCAAATCGCTCTCTTTGTGGGTGTTGCTCATGTTGAGATCGCTCGCGCAACCCTCTCGGCACTTTGGGTGTGTCAGGTTGCAATCGTTGTGGTGCAGGGCTGATTTTGCTACCCGCCGAAATCTTGTGCAGAGATCTTGGCAAGGAGGTCTTGTGTGGAGAGCTGGCACGTCTCGATCTTGCCATGGAAGCCTCTGATAGAGATTTTGTACAGAGACGTTGCATAGAGATTTGTTCAGATCTTGCCAAGAGGTCTCTTACAGAGATCTTGCCAACAAAGCTGTTATAAAGATCTTGTACGAACAAAGAGACCTATTGCAAAGATCTTGTGCAGAGACCTGGTGAAGAGAAGGCAGATCTCGTTCGAAGATGTCATAGAGAGCTTGAACAGGGATCTTATTTGGAAATTTGTTACAGAGAACGTCTGTGGAGATGGCAGAAGGCGTTTTCTCACAGCAAGCCAGTGCAAACGCACAATTCGTTTTAACCATGTGAATTTGCTAAACGTGTGGGCATTCGGGTTCGTGGCTTCCATCTTGCTATTTTGAGTCTTCCGCGGAAATCATTAATTTGTTTTGAATATTCCAACCACACTGTACAGGATGACTGGGCCGCTGACTTTTGACGGCTCGGCTTGAGCGTGTCACCCCTTCCAATCTGACTCTTGCTGACACCGAGCATGAGATGCATTGAAATGGATGGACATGGATCTTCACAGATCTTTTGAGTCTTTTGAATTCTTTTGCATTTTCAGACATCGAGCAACCGTCAGCCAGATGGAAGCCTCCATATTCTCGTCGATTTGTTTCAGGGGCAGCTGTGTCTCTTTAGTCGGAAGTCACACGGGCTTGTGCTGGCGCTATTGTTCTCAAGAGAAAACAGCTTGTACCAATTTTGCATTCGTCTGAAAATTAAGACCTCCACTCTGTCTGGATTCCTGGATGCGTCGGGGCGTCTCTTTTATTGCCTCGTATTTGTACAGTTGAAGTAATGAAGGTGTAAAACAGAAGACAGGAGTGTGCCAGACAGTTCCGTGAATTTTTTAATTGCACACGACCTTGGTGGGAACATGCGTTGTTGCTGTTTGGGGTCTATGCTGGTGAAATTTTGAAATTTGTTGCAGAGAACTTCTGTGGAGATGTCTTCCAGACACCTTACAGGTAGCCTTACAAGGGGATTTTGCACAGCAGTTTCTACACATAACCTGTCACGGAGATCTCACACACGATCTTCTACAGACATCTTCACAAAGGGAACTTGGATAATTTACCCTGGTATCGCAGTATTTCTTTATGTTCCTTGCAACACTGTTTGGGGCTCTTTGCCAGGATCATGTGAAAAATATATAAAACAGATTGTGAACGGTTGTCGGGCTACAGAGCGCTTTTGCGCTTCTGATGCTGTTGAGTCAGTGGCTTGCTGTTGGGCCAAGGCCGAAGTACAGTCCAAGAGTGCAAAGCGAAAAGCAATTTCAGGGCAAAAGGGCCTCAATGAAGAGCAGGTTGGCCCACTTGACCTTTTCCTTAGGCTATATTAGCACCATGACAGCCCCAAACCCATAAAAAACCCGATGCGAACAGTGAATTGTTGCGCCACGGTGGCCTTGAACTGGGCACCTATTTGCAATGGGTTCATGGGGAACTGGGAAACGAAACTTCATGTCTGGAGCGCTCCGGGTTTCATTCGGGGGAGTTTGGGTTTGTGGTTGGTGTCTTCCAGACGTGACTTTTTTTGGACCAGTCTTCCACGTCATGCCACGCTCAACGGCTGCAGGAGATGCCTTGGACTTTGCTGATGCTGCTTTCTTTCGCTGCCTTGGCCTTGGGAAATGGAGAAGACACTAGCACTCCCCAAGAGGAAAATTGAACCCAAAGTGCAACCAATAACGAAGAACTCCTCACCTTTAGACTTTGACGTGCTGACATCCAAGACTTTGAGAATCAAGGCTAGTTGGCCTATCTAGTGGGACATTTTTCACGACCGGTAACTTAACACATGGAACACCCATAGGTTTTCCGTTTGGAAAATGAACTCCACCGGGTGGAGTGTCCATATGCCACGAGGAGGCCAAGCTGAAGTCCATGTTGCGGAGGATGGAGGCACACCTGGCGGGGTCTTAGTCAAACTTGGGGACTCAAGGGACCGCTGACTTTTTCTCGATGTTTTTCAATGTTTAAGGATGAATCATCATACAATTCGTTTAGATGAACCATAGCTATGGATGGGATGTCCAGTTGCTGTCAGCGTCAAGGCTTGTTTTCGAAGCTCAACGAGTGACCAAGGACCCTGGGACCACAGGTTGAGCCAGTATGCCAACAACGGTGGTGTAAGCAACAGCAATGTTGAAGTAGAGATTGGGACACCGATGCCGCGGTGATAGTCACTTCAAACATAGGGGGACATTCAGAGGAAAATTAATTCCAAGTGGATACCCTTTCATTGCATGTTGCTGTAGGCTCCTAGATAATTACTCTACAATGCGTGTATACTATGTATATATATATATATATGTATCCATATTCAGACTATCTATCTATCTATCTATCTATTTATCTATATATATATATATATTCCTCTCCATTTTTTGGGGGAGCTGGCCGGAGTTTTTCCAGGAACTCATAGGACTTAGTGAGAACTCTGCCTGCTATGTGACTTTTAGTGTAATTTCAAAGCTTTCCCCATGAGTTAAGAGTTGTCCTGGACAACTCCTATGTCACTGGGAAACCTAACTCCGAACTCATCAGAGGGCAATACTGCACATACACACACATGAAGTACATTACCTTACATTACTTTATGTCACATTAATTACGTTACCTTTCCTTACTTTACATTACAGTACATTGCATACACACAGATATATATATATTTATATTTATATTTATGTTTATATTTATATACAGGAGATATATGTATATATGCACACATGCAAATAAATAAATAATTATATAATTATATATATATACACATACGTAGGTGTTCATCTCGGTTTGTGTGCATATAATTCGACATGTATGAGAAATCATTGAGGATGTCAGCAACAGCAGAATGAATGCGGGTTTT
>Ga0126342_10011547_pt1 | contig 15772 bp, 12 predicted proteins | sample Cyp1metagenome_FD_92528 | JGI IMG/M metagenome (GOLD analysis project Ga0126342, IMG submission 92528) | Coral microbial communities from Lord Howe Island, Old Settlement Bay, Australia - Cyphastrea 1 metagenome | ecosystem: Host-associated > Invertebrates > Cnidaria > Coral ... | reverse complement strand
GCTGCTGCTGCTGTCGCTTCTGCTGCTGCTCCTGCTGGTCCTGCTCCCGCTGCTGGTGCTGATTCACTTCCTCCGTGTGCTTCTGGTAGTTGGACAAATGCAACTAGTTGAATAGCTACTAGCAATACTGCAAGTGCACCTTGGACGCTAGTAAGACCGGTTCTAGTTCCACTAGGTGCTTCTTGTACTTCTTTAGTGGCGCTATGATTACAATTCCTTCTGTGTCTGCTTTGCCTGGCACGTGTAGAAATACACCGGACTAGAATACCCCGCTCTCTTTGTTTACAGCCATAGCGGGAAAGCCGGCCCAGATAGCGTGTCCCGATCCATACCCCGATCCATACCCGTTCCATACCCGATCCATACCCGAACCCAATCACGCCACAACAAATGCCAATATGAAAGTCCGATTCTATTACTACTTCTACTGCTGCTGCTGCTTCTACTACTATTACTACTACTCCTACTACTACTACTACTTCTACTACTTCTACTACTTCTACTACTTCTACTACTTCTACTACTTCTACTCCTACTTCTACTCCTACTCCTACTCCTCCTACTCCTAGTACAACTGCAGCTGCTGCTGCTACTTCCATTAGATTACTATTATTACTATGACTTTTACTAGTACTACTTGTACTGCTACTGCTATTTCTACTGCTACTGCATCTCCTCCTTCTATTGCCACTACTGCTGCTGGTGCTGTTTTTTTAAACTGCTCCCTCTACTAGCAGTGGTAGCAGATTTAGGAGCAACAGTAGCAGGAGGAGAAGTAATAGCAAGTAGGAGATAGTAGGAGTATCAGCACAGTTTGCATGGTATGATGAGCCCTTACGAAAGGGTACAGATCAGGCACCTTACGTAAGCACTCCCGATCCATAGTACAGATCACCGCGGAGCGATCCATACCCGATTTTTGACTCGCACCCATATAGCTTGGATTAAATTGGGATACAAATGGACCCACAATGTTCGACATTTTGTGTTTCTCAAGCCATCCTTTTTGGGTGGTGATATGAAGAAAGCCGTACGCAAAACAAGCGACCTTTCGCCGGAAGGGATCACGAAAATATCTCGCCAGAAGGAATAAACCTTTCCCCGTTATATCCCCGTGATATACCTATATTTTGTACGGGGATATAACGGGGAAAGGTTATATATTGAATTATTTCCCAAATCTCTTGTGTCAATAATTTTTAACCATTCAATAAGAAGGCTTGGTGAATGGTTGGTTCGTTTCTCTCCAGTGTTACATGCGCTTTTCTTTCTTCAGCACCCCCTAAGAAAATGTAAGGCTGGAATTTACCCTCTGGTAAACTAACATAACTATGGAAAATCACAATGTTTGATGGCTAAATCAACTATAAACTAAATGGCAATTTTCAATAGCTATGTTAGTTTACCAGAGGGATACCAGAGGCGGGAAATGAACAAAACATCATGATCTCCAGGCATGGATTGTTGGTGAATGATTTTGCAGTAGCTAAATGGGCGAATGATTGTCCAATCAGCATGACTTGCCCATGTTTTTTTTTCAGTACTATAAACCATAGTTATTTGAGTTATGTTCACCAACTTGGCGAAAAATGGACCACTCCTCCTCACTTGCAGGTTTCCATAATTCAATGGGGGTAGCCCAAGAGCTGGATGGTTTATTTCGATGGCACATCCCAGCATAAAATGGATGATGAACAAGGGTACCCAAGATTTTTCAGGACACCTACATTTTTAAATAGACTAATAATGGAAAATCTCAAAATAACATGGATGATGAACAGGGGTACCCGACATTTTTTAGGAAACTCATATGAACAAATATTGGTTGTCTTGGTTGATATCGACACATGCGAAGTTCGGTAGGGAATACCCTTAGTTCCATGTGGCTTGTCTATGGGTTGTATCATGTTGCATCCTACCAGCTGGAAAGTCCCAAAAATATAGCACGCGGTTGCGTGAGTTATCACGTGGTAAGCCCAATAATAAACAATCCCCATAGATGTTTATTAATCATTGGGTACACCCAGTATAACTGGAATAATGTAAAATGACACCAAATGGTTGGTTGTGGGATGGTTTTTAGTGGGTTCACCATATGAAAATTGGTTGCGCCCTCCAGTATTTAAACATGGCTTGCTGGACAATTCCCCATTGAGTTCAAGGAATTTCCCATCTACCCATTTAGTTGGGGGATTTCCCAGCTAGCCATTTTTATTTCATGTTTGAATATCCTATTCTATTCCCTTTATAAATCAAAAAAAAAACAAAATTATGAGCCACTCAAACACATCATAATCCAATACTACCCTAGTTGTTTGACACTGAAGGGTACATGGATTACAAACCACTCACAATGTGATGCCCCCCAGTTGTAAAATGGTTTATAAACCCCATGAATACCATAGTTCTTTGCGTATCATAAACCATAATTATTTGAGATATAAACCAACTTAGCTATCGTAAACGAGGGCCCCACATTGTACGGTTCCTCTGTTGATCATCCACCGAGGTCTTAGGAGCCAAGTACCTCTTGGAAGCGCGAGAATCAGGCGCCGCAGAAGTCGCCGGTCGCCGGGCGCAGCGTAATTAGCGGGTCGTCGTTGCGAAGTGGAACTAGGCGAAGTGTCGGAATTTTGGTATGTGATGTGGATTTTGTTTGGAAACGTTTAGATGATATGGGATTTCATGAAAAAGAATCGATGTGCTTTAAATTGGAGTCAAAACCCATGATGTTCATAATATATGATGAACGGGTGCATTGCTCCGTTAGCTTGGAAAATGATATCGACATTGATGGAACAGGCCAAGCCAACTTCCAAGATGGTCAAGATGCGCTTCGAATCAGGGCTCAGACTGAAGGGGAAGCTCATGAGATATTCGTCAAAAAGATCACGGCTTGGTTCCTTCTTTTCGCTTTCAGCGATGGAACCGCCCCAGATTTTGGACCGAGTTCAAGGGGCTTTGTTGAATCATTGACCGGTGTGAAGATTGATGAACCTCATGATCAAGAACTTGTGATGTGGAAGAGTGTGTATTCTTGTATACATAGGCAAAGCTTCCAGTTTCAGGTCCTCACTGCCTACGGTTTGGTCAACAGGATTCGATCATGGGATGTGGCCGACTATGTCCTTATCAATGTGTTCAACTTCCCTGTGGGTATGGCGCCGCCACAGAAAAGGGCACCCAATGATCACTTCAGTTGCGACTTGAAACTAGGCTAAGTCTGTCGAAGCCAAGACACAACACGGCGGGGCCCTTCCTGTATCATAATTATGTGGATGATTATTTAACTTGACTGCTGAGTACCCTCTGGTAATGACTAAGAGTTTGATGTTGACCATGGCCCATGAAAATAGATGTTGATAAAAACATTGATTCACCTATTACAAATGGTGGATCTTTCCATAGCAAACTGTTAGTTTACCAGAGAGTAACTAGGGTTAGTTCACCCACATCAATTGGACCGTTGGTTACTTCTCACCATGAAAAGACTGTGGTTAGCTCACTCCATTTTTTCTGGTGAAAAGTGTCGTGTTGAATCCACAATTTCTGGGTCGACCACAGTTATGGCCATTTATTAGTTATAACTGGTTATAAATGGGATTATACATTCTATAAATGGGGTTATAAGTACTTATAACTGGTAAAGGGCCTTAACTGTAGATGCTTTAGTACTTTAATATCATTGTTATACCATTGCTATACCATTGTTATACCATTGTTATACCATTGTTTTGTATCAACCAACCCTTACCTAACCATGAACCATGACATTCATGACATTCATCCCATGGTTTAACCAATTACTGCTTGGTGGTTTGGAACATGAATTTTATGATTTTCCGTATATATTGGGAATGTCATCATCCCAACTGACTAACATTTTTCAGAGGGGTAGGTATACCACCAACCAGGTAAAATGGACTAACCAGTCTAACCAGCGAAAATTAAAGTTAGCTTTTTTCACAGGTATCTTTTGATGCTTAGTGCGCCCTGAGGGGGGGATCCGAAAAATCCTCAGTGCGGTCAGTGCGCATAGATACGCATAGATACGCATAGGGACCGTGACGGAACGCCGCCCGGTTCAAGGGTTTTTGTTGGGGAACAAAATGGATTATCATTATACCAGTATAAGATATATATATATATATATATATTTATCAATATAATATCACCTATAAACCAGTTGTTGGGTTTTTTGTATCATAATTATGTGGATGATATATCCGGATCGCTCATGGATTTTCATGGGCCAGATAGCTCATGTTATTTCAATGCCTGATATTCCCATCAAGAGCCATATTCTTATATGAATTACCCTCTGGTTATGTCAAAATAGCTATTGAACATAGCCATAGACATAGTGAGGTTCCCATTAAAAATGGTGAATTTCCATAGTTATATTAGTTTACCAGAGGGTATCTGATGGGAGCGTCCTCCATATCGTCCTTCATATCCATTTCATATCTGGCTGAATGGGCCAATACTTAGGTGGGCCATGGGATTAACTAACTGGTTGGTAACTGGAGATTTGTTACCCTCTATATCCCAATGAAATAATCCATATACTCACTAGTCAACAAACTCCAAATAACAATATGCAGATAATATATCTGATTGTATATCCATTATCCAGATATGCATATGATATATATATATATATATGTATTTCCATTGTTATAATGGGAGAAGCCATATCCATTGCATATCTGGAGGACGTGTGTTCAGTGATGAGATCATCGTGGGATGATCCCAGTGGAAATGTTGTTACCCGTCCTGGTCAACGTTAACAAAAAACGATGGAAATTTCCACCATGCTTTTTTAGGGGTACCGTCTGGTAAACTAACATAGATATGGAAAATCACCGTCTTTAATGAGAAAACTCGCTATAAATGGCCATGTTCAATAGCTACGTTAAATTACCAGAGAGTAAATCAACGAACTTTCTATGGCAATGTTCCACTATAAATTGCCTCCACTATAAATGGCAAGGTTCAATTGCTATCTTGACATAACCAGAGGGTAGGTGAACTGTTGGGTTTACGGTAGATTCCCGGTATAAGGATACTGAATCAAGGTTAGAGGCCAATTTCGATGTCGGAGGCACCACATTGAATACACTTATGGCATCTTATGGCATCTTATGGCATCTTATGGCATCTTATCGGTATCTTATGGCATCTTATGACATCTTATGGCATCTTATGGCATCTTATGGCATCTTATGGCATCTTATGGCATCTTATGGCATCTTATGGCATCTTATGGCTTTATTAGTTATATTAGTTATACCTGGTTTTTAATCAGATTCTACATTCTATAAATGGGGTTAGCTCAGTACAAACATAACTGGTATGACGTAAAGGGCCAGAACTGCATTGAACAGGCACCACATGTTGTATTTCTGGGGTAGCACCAGCCTTGGGGGGTGCAGTTGAGGTGAAAAAAGACGGTCAGGTTGGTGGTGCCCCCAAGATAGCTAAGTTGGTTTATAACTCCAATAACTATGGTTTATAGGTGATATTATATTGATATATATATATAGTTAATGGGCTTTATAAACCAATTTAGAACTAGGGGTGCACCACCTTGTAAAAACCATAGTTTCCATCCCCATAAGTTGGGAGGGGCCCCAAGAACTTAGGTTATCGCCTGGAATACCAGAAAAAAAACAGATGTGATAGTGGTTGGTGGTGACTGGAACCATGGAATTTGATTAGACTTTCCAGATACCCTCTGGTGAACTAACATGGCAATGGAAAATCACCATTCTTAATGGGAAAATCCACTATAAATAGCAATTTTCCATTGCTATGTTAGTTCACCAGAGGGTATTGGGAATTTCATCATCCCAACTGACGAACTCCATATGTTTTTTCAGAGGGGTTGGTTGAAACCACCAACCAGGATAAGTCAGGAGATGTCACCCCACAGAAATGGAATGATAACCCCATAGAAATAACCATGTATAACAATTGTGATAACTATTAACTATGGATGTTAACTATGTTAACCATGGAAATAACCATAGAAATAACCATGTATAACTGTTAACGGGCCCCAATAACTATTGTGATAGTTCCGCGTCGGGATGCCTTAAATGAGCGATGCCAAGAGTAGGAATGGATGAACCCATGACTTGGAGGATAGTCATCAATCCATGCTCAGACAGCTATGGCCATTTTTTAGTTATAACTATAACTGATTATAAATAGGATTATACATTCTGCAAATGGGATTGTAAATACTTAAAACTGGTAAAGGGCCATAACCGCAATCCATGCTCAGAAGGATGTTTACCGTGAAATTTGCCTATGCGAGATCAGTCTCGGGATCCGGAGATACTTTGTTCGACGCTGCGATATGAGGTAGATATCCTGTTGTCAAGGTTACCGTTTGGACAACCCAATGGAGAAGGACTCGAATCATCGTCTTCGATGGTTATCATGTATGCTTGGCAGTCCATCTTTTGAGGAATTCGATCCATCAAATGCCAACGGCTGGCCGCATCGCTAACATCTATCAATTAACACTGAGAGTGAGGAGGAGAAAAGTTGATTTTCTCATTCACCAAACATTGGTGCTGACTCGGCAGCGTGGAAGAGCCATGTGACAGCGTGGATTAGATGATCAGTGTGAAAGAGCCATACCGCAAAGATTCGCAGGAAAATTTTTCAATCTGACAAAACTGCTGTGGGATTTGTCAAGCATATCAGAAATCGGGAATTGGATCTACTTCGGCGCTTCTAAAGATCGGGGGGGCCTTGAAAGCGCAGCAGAACGGTTGACATATGCTTCAGGAGGAGTAGTTTTGACACGCCGCGTGTTTTTTTAATTTTTGTTTGTTTCAATGGAACAAGAAAGGTCCCCGTGGCCGCCACCTAATTTTGACTTCTGAGTTTGATGGTGGGATGACCATAAAGCATATACCAAATTTGAAGTGACCCTAAAGTATTTGTTGGGCTTTCCCCTTGATGACTACCTAGAACATGATGATCCTGGTACAAGATGGCGCCCCAGTGTTAACTAAGTTGCTTTGTAACTTCACAGAGACTATGTAATATATAGGGTTTATAGGGGATATATCGCGTTAGATGGGTTTGTAAGCCAACTTTTAACTGGGGGGGCGCTTGTCGGGTTGTTTGCGGTTTTTGACGCTGATTAATTACTATACCTAGGGGGCGCCGAATTCTGCTGACAGCGGGAGGTGGGCAGCTGAAATCATGCGATTGATGCGATGCGATCATGTCCCTATTTTTGTTGTTGTGTGATTGGCTATTTTGCTGGTTATTTTCGTGTTTCCTTCTCAAACCGTATGATTTGAATTCCTATAAGGCCTAGGGATCTTCAAAATGTCGGTTAGCCCCGCTCGCTTTCGTAAGATGATTCGAGACGATTTGGACCTGGCATGTAAGCAATGACTGACATATCATCATTTTCTGGTCTTAAAAGTGGGTTGTCTCACAATGTTTCAACCCCTTATCCAAGAGACTTTTCGACACACGCATGTTTTTTCGGTCATCCTGCGTCCTGATCCACTCGGGAGGCAGTCAGATTTTCCAAACTGGTGATTTCGTGTTTCAATTGAACCTTGCACTGCACCGTGTTGCAAGAACCCTGAAATGTATAATGTTGGCTGCCTAGTAAAAACACCCCCCCAAAAAAAGTATTTTTATTTTTTAAGGGGGTGGTCAGCATTCCAATAGTAAATTCCTGGAACCCTATACCATGCCCTCTGAGTTCTTTGGAAATAATAAAATTAAATTAGGCTAATTTACTTCTAGTATTGGAAAAAAAAACTAGAGTTGGTAAAAAAGTTTCCACTATTGCCACGTTGGGTCCACTATTGGCCATGCCGTCTGGACAAGGTCAGAACATGAGTTTTTTTTTGTAATATCAAAAGTAAATTAAGCTAATTGACTTTTAGTATGGGAGATAAAACTGGAGTTGGGAATACAATTCTACTATTGCCAAGATATCACTATTGGTTAGACAACATTAATTTGTAACCATACCCAATGTTTCCATACATGGACATACATGGACCATAAATTATGGGACGTCCGTGTGTTTGCAAGGTGAAGTTCCGACTGAGAACATCCGGTTTGGGATTCCATGTTGGGTTTCACAACATTGCCATGGAAACTCACCATTTGTGGCAGTTTAATCGTCTACCCGCCGTAGCTATGTTGGATTACGACCATTTTTTTAGGCAAACCCATGTGGGTTTGGCTGACATGTTGATACTTCTAAATTTGATGTGTCAGCGTTTTTTTCGTGGTTAGTTAGTCAACATGCCGCCAAGAGATGTTTTTGAGATATGAACCTAGGAACCACCTAGGGTCTGTCACACAAGGACATTGTGTATATATATATGTATAGGGGACTTATTTTTTTTGATCCATTATTACCCCTTATTATCCCATATTAACCCATAAACATCCGATTAATATACATACTATATATCAAAAAACATCAAAATTACATGTCTATATATAATAGTTTGGAAACAACCGTGTAATATACGATATACAGGGTGTTTTTCGATTTATGTATCGTATCATGGTTATTGTATCATATTGTATATTCCTCTGTGGGTACAAAAGCATATGCATTGTATAAATATTGTTTCACTTAGCAGGTTTTGGGATAGTAACCAAACTACAAAACATTTTTGTTCATCTACTCGAATTATTGACCCATGAAAATCCTCCTGCACAGGAGTAATGTTTGGGTTGTGGATGAAATACTTTTACGCAACTGGCCTCGGAACTGGTCCAAAATATCCAATGACATGTCACAAGTCCCAAGCTGGTGGTGTCATGTGTCGTTCCTCGTGGCATCCCAATGGACCAAGAGATCATAAGATATCCATCCTTTCGAAGACGAATAGCACTGGAAAAACATATTAACAAATGACAATTTTGACAGGGAAGACATGACCCTAACTAGGGATGACCATAACTTAGGGATAAAATATGAGTCCCCGTTAGGGAAATCTGTTCATTTAGATTGCCAGATATCGGGAAGTTTTGCTATGGGAAGGGTGTGTGAGTAAACCTTGGTTCACCATAGTTTTGTTTTGTGTTATGAATGGGGTCGTGATATACCAACCAGACAAACATTTCATGATTCCATGTTTTGCACGCTATCAAACTTTGACCATGAATTGCTGACATGCGTTGCAGCCACAACCCATGCCTAACCCACGAAGTGGTCCAGGGCCGCCTCTGTTTACTTCAGGCCCCTTTCGCGGACTTCCGGTCCTTGTGAGGACGATCGCCTTCAAGAGCAGGGCCGGCCTTTTAACCACTGGCCGCCGCCTCATCGATAGCCAGTCAGAAGAAGCTTCAAAGGCGTCTTACGATGCTTCTCGCCAGGCCAGGGCAATTGCGGCTGCCATTTTGGAAGGATTCAGTAAGCCTTCTGAAGCGAGGGCACTGAAGACCTTGTGGGCCCTCAAGACCAATTCGAAGGCCTCCACGACGGTGAGTGCCGTCTTGCAGGACCTTGACTCACTCATCGGATTGCTCATTGTTTCAGACGAGCTCCAGGAGGTCAAGATGCAGACTGCAAAGGCTGTGCGACATGTGGCAGCTTTCCATCTTACCGGGGCTTGTAGTTGGCCTTGGCGCCCACCGCTCGCTGACCTGCACGTCATTCTCAAAGGGAGTGCTGGAGTATGCGGATTTTCTGGACTTTTGGCTTACGCGCTGCCCAGTCAGCAGTGCTGGGTTTTTCCACGCCTAGTCCCTTCTCTCTTCGTTGATTGGTGTGCTTTTGGCACGCCCTGGCAGAGTCTCACTTTCTCATGATGCAGACTTTGCATGTTGTTGAAAATCGAGTGGTCCATTTATTTTCCTTTTTGCTGGTACATAAAATCATTGTTTGATAACCACAACTGCACTGCCAACAAGTTGCGGGTTTCCATCAGTGACGGTATCCCTAAATTATATATCCACTGTATTTTCGGATTTTCCATTATACAGGATGGGGCCCCTAAGATAGCTAAGTTGCCTTATAAGTGGTTTAACTATGGTTTATGGTGGACATAACTATAGTTAATGGGTGTGATAATGGTATATAAACAAACTTGTAACTGGGGGCCCCATCCTGTACTGTAAACCATCCATTTTGTCATTTTGGAGTACCCCACATTTATGGAACCCCCCAAGTAAGTTCAGTTTGTCGAGCACGCCGCCCTAGGAAGGTCTTCTCAAGCTTCGGCGTCTTGACATGACAGGAACATACGGCTGCGATTGTCAAAAAATGGGGCTCTTAACCGCCAAGTCAATGGGAATTCCAGGATCCTAAAATGGAGGTACCTACCATATATAAGGCCTATTTTTTGTCAGGCCTATGTAAGGGAATATCCCCACAACATATGGCCCAAAATATGGTACTAACGTACCTCCATTTTAGGATCCTGAAGTTCCCATTGACCAAGTTATGCATTTAAATGGCCATGTATTAGTCATATAATTGGTTATAAACGGAATTATATACATTTTATAAATGGGGTTATGAGATGTTATAAGTACTTTAGTTATATATCTGGCTATAAATGGGATTACTGTATATACATTCTATAAATGGGGTTGTAAGATGTTAAAAGATGTTATAAGTACTTATAAGTGATAAAGGCTTCAACTGTATGGGATTTTATTGGGATACAGAGTCTCACTTTTATCCTATTCGTTGTCTGATCTTCAAATCTTTCACACCCATATTTCTGATGATTAGTTGGGATTTAAAGGATGAAATTGAAATTATGTAAATGTATATTTTTTAACCCCCGGGATTTAATTGACTGGAATCAACAAAGGCGGTTTGATCTGAAAGGAATGGAGAATATGCCATTCAACGCCCGGCCCCCAAATGGTGGAAGCGACGCTGAAATGGGGGAAAAATGACCACCACAAGTAAGAAACAAAACAGTAGATGCAAATTTACCGCTCAAGCTTGGTATCTATATATTTTTCGGCATTACTTAAGGATGCAAGCAAGAAGTAATTGGATTTAGAAGTGGCTAATGTTGATAATAATCACTGGTTGCTGGTTTGGAACAGCCATTTTTCCATATATTGGGAATGTCATCATCCCAACTGACTTTCATATTTTTCAGAGGGGTTGTCTCAACCACCAACCAGCCAATAGATGTTTATTAATCATTGGGTAAACCCATGTAAACCCCTATACCATCGCAATTTAACAGCTATTGAACATGGTCATTTATGATCATTTATGGTCGTAGTTGCAGGTTGGATGCATTGTGTCTCGTACCTACCAAAACCCTTTGCGCAACTCCTCCCCCCTTATCTGAACCTAGATACATTTTTTACTGTTCCACAATATATGGCATAATCCTTCCCATTGACGAACTCATATTTTAAGATGGTGAAAACCACCAACCAGATAACATGCTGGTTGACCATTGGAAAATGCTGGTTAATGCTTGAACGGTCGTTTCATGCTGGATAACGTAGCTATTGAAAATGGTCATTGATGGTTGATTTACCCACTAAAATCATTAAAATGATGATGATTTACCAACAAGCTATATACCCTCTGGTAAACTAACATAACTATGGAAAATCACTATGTTTAATGTGAAAATCCAATATAAATGGCCATGTTCAATAGCTATTTTGACATAACCAGAGGCTACGTGAAACTGCTGCCATGTCCAGCACGAAATGCTGCTTGAATCGAGTTGAATCCCGTCCAGCCCCCGATGATTCTTGTCGGCTTATAACCCCCACGAATTATAAATGCAACTAGCATAAAACATCGTTGACCTGGCGATCAATGGCTATAAACCAACTTAGCTCTCATAAATCAGCTATCATCCCATTTTTTATTTTTAGCACTCATCCCATGAAACTCCCATTTTTGTTGGTATAAAAAAACTCAACTGTTTCCTATGGTTTCTTTAGGGTTCCCCACCTTGCAGAGGTAAGTACTTGGTGAGGATCGTGAGCTCGCTCATCAAGAGACTTGGCGCAAAAAAAAAGGCCTTTGTTTGTTTCATTTCCGGTCTCAATGTGTGTTTTGTAATATTTTAGCCCTGCGAAAGGTGGTTGACCTCCTCGAGGCATTCACACCGACGGCGTCGATCTTGGGTTCCCTCTCTTTGCGGGCACTCACCGACCAGTTTCCGTCTGATGACACGATCGTTGCAGCAGCCAAGGAACAGTCGAAGGCCGCAGCTGGCAAGGTGGCGATTGCGGCTGCATATCGCGCGGCTCTTTACCCGCGACTGCAACTTCTGCAATTGAGCCGATCATCGACTTCCCAATGTCAAGCGCAACGGTTGACGACAAGCTGGCGTGCTCAAGTATAAATATTTATGTTCGTATACTACTGGTATAAATAAACAACCACAGTTTTTTCTGCAATATCAAAATCAGCTTGGCCGCAGGCAGCATGTGGGTGTTTAGGGTTTTATCCTTGTATTCATCCACATGTTTTTTCAGGGGATGGATTGAAACCGACCACGCCCAAACTAGCTTTCAGGTACCCTCTGGTAAACAAACAGTTTGCTATTGAAAATGGCCATAGACATAGTTGAATTACCCATCAAAAGTTGTGCTTTTCAGTAACAAACTGTTGAATGTAAATTACCAGAGGGTAAGCCACGGATTATAAACCATGAAATAATCCCCATGAACTGTTCGTGAAATATCTACCATAAACCGTAGGTTTCAGGTACATCTTTCATTTTTGTTGTCCATATCTCTTGATGATTCGAGATGATTCGAGACATGTTGGTCAACTTTTCCCTTGAAAAACAAATTGAGCCATCAGAGACACAAGTTCGAGTTTCCGTTGGATATAGATGTCCCAAATTCCCATTGGTTGGCTGATTAATAGAGGGGTTTGAAGAAACCCCTTTAACAACCGGTAAATGGTGATAGATGATTGATTAACCAGTGCTAGGTCAATCTTACATGGATACCTTAACCCTTTGGTCTTTTGGTATCTAAGATTGGCAATGGATATTATATCACTCCACATGGGTGAAAATAAGCCAACTTGTAAGTGTGCATCATATGGGGTGTTCACCAAGCACCTTCGGTATAGAATCCACAATTAAGCAGTGTGCAAAACCCTGGTGGTGATTAGTTCGGGGATTGCACTAATTACTCAATATACTGGGGGTTACAATAGTCCAATAGAGGCACTCTATGTGAAACAGCCAGGATTAAATGGAATTACAGAGGGATTTTGAACGCTGCTCAATCAATTACATTGGAGTTATGTTTCAGATCTACGTAGATATACGGGCTTGTTGTTTTGTTTGAAGCTCAGGTACCCCGAAATTTGATAGTTGATCATCATGTTTCCCATGAAAAAAAGTTAGCATTTTTGTGATATAGCGTATAGCCCACTTCAGGCGCTCCCAAATATCAAATGATGTTGGTAATGAAACATATCAACGTTACATGCCATTTATACCCCCATATTAAGCGGTAAGTCCTAAAACACAACCATTATTGAACATAATATTAAATATATAATATTTCAATAATTATGTGATATATATATATATATATCAGAAAGTATGTAACATAGATAGATAGATAGATGGATAGATAGAGAGATAGATAGATAGATAGATAGATCGATAGATAGATAGATAGATAGATAGGTAGAATAGATAGATAGATAGATAGATAGATAGATAAATAGATAGATAGATAGATAGATAGATAGATAGACAGACAGATAGATAGATAGATAGATATATTGATAGATTGATGGATTGATAGATTGATAGATAGATAGAGAGATAGATAAATAGATAGATAGATAGATAGGTAGATAGACTTAATATGTATATATTTATAAATATAATATGAGTTGTGAAATCCCCTTCGGGGAAGTCTCCATCCTTGCGCAATGGTATAGGTGTTTTGATGCCACTCAGGATGTACACGGCCTCGGTGGGTTTGCAAGAGACTCTCGGAGCAACATGAGTTGCAACATGGATTTTTAGCCAAAAAATGGATGGGGAATAATGGGGATAACAATGGATAACAATGGATAACAATGGATAACAATGGATAACAATGGTTAGTTCGGTGATATGTCCCAGATTTTCAGGTGTCCAAATTATCATCTATCTTTTTCGGGTAACCATTACTGCTTGGTGGTTTCAAACATTTGGATTATTTGTCCATCATATATGGGATAATCATCTTCCCATTGACGAAGTCATATTTTTCAATATGGTTAAAACCAACAACCAGAACTACATTTATGATCATTTACCTTTTACAAATAGATATAAATAGTGATTTTCCATAGCTATGTTAATCTACCAAAGGATAGCATGCTGGATTGACCATTGGAAAATGCTGCTGTAATGCTGGTTTCACGGTGGCGTTTCATGCTGGATTTCCCGGGTGCATGCGAGTTTGATGGGGACTCGATGGACATTTCATTGGAATTCAATGGGGATGAAGACATATAACCAACCATGGCATATGGGATCCAATCTATGAAAATCGATTGAACATTTGAATCCCAATTATTTTGTTTTTTCGGGGATGTGTCTTTTTCTCAATCTATGACATTCTCGGTGGTGTTTAGATATCACCAAATTGGCTGGCGGACTGTGTCATGGATATAGCATGATAACTTATCGCTTAGATCAGCCAGTTATGGCTATCTGGGTGCAGTTCCACAACAATCAGTGGGTTATAGTTGCAGGGCGTAAATTCCAAGAAACATAGGGGATCATTACCGTAGTTATAAATATAAATCCACAGCCAGAGATCAGGTTAATAAGAATCATTGTTGATCAGAGGAATCATCCCCAAATGGCCTTAATTCAGGTTAGTGAAATATTACAATATACCCAGATACATGTTTTTTTTACATCTACATTTACTCCAAAAATCAACCGACTGAACGTAAATATACCAGCACCATGGAGAATCTGGGAATGTTAACCAAGGAATTGGTCAATGCTCAAAGGAATATGTTTTTGGAGCTCCAGACGCGACAGGAGTGTGTTTTCCTCCACAACCTCCACCTGGCCAGGAAAAAACACAAACATGTCACACCTCACAGCCACACTCCGGTGCTATCAAACATGGCATGCTGGCAAATCACCCTCACCCATTTATAGTTGATTTTCTCAGCTTTAAACCTCCATTTATAAGGGATGTTCAATTGCCATGTTTGATTACCAGAGGGTAGTTATGTTGATTGATGAGTGAACACATTTTTTAGGTGTGTCAAGTCCACGAACATGTTGTGTGCAAAAGTCCACGTAGACATAGACTGCTCATTTGGAGTTCCTGTTTCTATGTTTTACCCCTTTTTTCAGGGGTTTATTCTCGTTTGCAGGGTCAATCAATGGGCCTTATATAATCTTATTTCATCTATCTCCGCTGGTACGCCTGGACCACTGCCTGGACCTTCATCTAGCTCCGCTGGTACGCCTGGACCACTGCCTGGACCTTCATCTAGCTCCGCAGGTGCCTTTGGACCTTCATCTAGCGCCGAGGAGGACGAGTCCGTCTTGGAGGCCCTAGCCATCGCCTTGAGCCTCATGAGAGACTAGTCAAAGCTAGTGGAGTTGGGTCGGCAACGTATTTCTTTCAACCTCACAAGATCAACAGACACAAGCCTGCAAGATCTTTCCCCCTTTTCTCCTTTTTCTTTTTGTGTTCTGTTTCCTGCTCCCTCTTTTGCGTTGCTCGCCCTGTTGCTGGTCCTCCCGCATCGATTTGGCCTGGCTGGGGTTGAATATTATTGGCG
>Ga0126342_10011546_pt1 | contig 15772 bp, 14 predicted proteins | sample Cyp1metagenome_FD_92528 | JGI IMG/M metagenome (GOLD analysis project Ga0126342, IMG submission 92528) | Coral microbial communities from Lord Howe Island, Old Settlement Bay, Australia - Cyphastrea 1 metagenome | ecosystem: Host-associated > Invertebrates > Cnidaria > Coral ... | reverse complement strand
GACTTTCCTACCTTTTCGCGCATCTGCATCTTCTTTCTTCTGACTCTTTCTCTTCTGATCTTCTCTCTTCTAATCTTTCTCTTCTCTCTGCCTCTGCCCTGCTCTGCTTTTCATCTGTCCATACTGTCGGAAGTTTGACTTCTAAACTTCCTTCGATAATGGGTATATAATGGGTGTATAATGGGTATATAATAATGGGTGTATAATTATGATCCCAAATCATATCAAGTTAGCTCCCCATTTGCCCTTTCATTTCGGCATCGCATCAGCACCACCATTATATCCCCATTATATCTCCATAATTATATCCCCATTATATCCCAAATCCCAAATATATCCCCATTAGCCCTTTCAAATGCATTCCATCATATAACCGTTATATAATCAATAATATCCCAATTAGCCCTTAACCATTGTATTAGCCCGTTTTACAGCCATTCTGCTTCCATTCTATTAGCCCATGTGGGGCCCATGTGTCCCCATTATATACAGTTGGATATTATTTCACTATACACCCATTACAAATAGATAGATAGATATATATATATATATATATATCGAGATAATAATATCAATAATATACAATAATTCTTTAGCCATTTTTTACAACCATTACTTATAAGCATTGCATTAGCCCTGTATATACTCATGATAGGTCTAACCATAATATAATTTCATCATATAATCATCTTAAAACGATTATCCCAATGAGCTCTTTACACAAACTTTAAACACCCATTCTACACCCATCAATTAACATAACAAGTTAGCTATATCCTCACCATATACCAATTATATAACCATCATATCACCATTCTACACCCATCAATTAACCTATCAAATTTGTTATATACCCATCATATACACATCAAATATCCATCAAATATCTATCACATAACCATCAAATCTCCATCAAATATCCATCACATAACCACGATTTATACCCCCATCATTTAACCCACCCAGCTCAGCCGCAGGAGGAGATCCCCAAGTCCGACGAGGAGATTCGCGTGACGGCAGCTGGAAGCGTCTCGGTCCGGGCTCCCGGTCCGTGGAGGACGGATGGAACCGTGAACGTTGGGAGATTTTTTTCGGGAAAAATCGGGCACTTGATGTATCTTGATGTGGTGAAACTAGGGATTTGAGTAGAAAAATGGGGAGTTTGAAAGGTGATAATCAGGATTTGAGCAGTGAAAGTAAAGATTTGAGTCGAGAAAAGAGGTTTAGAAGAGAAGATCAGGCCGGTAAACGATCGGAACATGTGGAGATCTTCTGGGCAACAAAAATAGTGGAGATTTGTGGATACGTAATCAGCTAATCATCACAAATGAACACATGTCAGGTGACTTGCAACCAGCAGAGTGGTTGATCTTACTTTGTGTTCCTATGACTTATGACTCTTATGAATGAATCTTATGAATCTTATGACTTTATGACAGTTTTAGTCTGCAGCCAATCTCGCGAGGCCTACGTTTCTCGTGCGGCCACTGTTTTCAATGAGCTCAAGAAGCCCTACGCGCCTTCGGCTGAAGATTCGGTTGGTTCCGGTTGGCGTGGAAAAACCCGAGGGTTTCCTCTTTCAGAAGCCAGGGTTCCTAATCTGTCCCCAATCTTGAGGATTGAAACATCAGTTTTGGACGTTTAAATGGTGGTTAATTACTGTAGATCACTCCTGGTGATGTTCATAGAGGAAATTGAAATACACCAGACCCTCTGCCCAAAAATGAACCCAGTGTCAATGTGGATATGATCCAAGGTTATGATTTGCAGAAAACCATGGATTTTGGCCCAAAAAACGCGAGGGATTTTGCTGGTACATGCTCCCTTGCATCAAGTCGACGAGTCAGCACACCTAGCAACTGAGGTGATCGTGCAAGCCACTGGCAACGCACTGACCAAAGCCGTCACAGCCGCGGAGGCCAAAGCCCTGGGGTAAAACCAATGGCTTTCGGATGCGGATGCTGTAGACATGCACTAGGTGAGCGCATGTGATCCATGTGTTTTTTTGGAGAAGTTCTGGAGATGGGACTTGGGATTCCATGTTTCTGGTTCACATGGTTCACATTCCGAATTTGGCAGTTGGGAATTCTGCTAGGAACTAGCTCAACTTCAACTCACTGATCTAGTTGTGGTTCAGAAATCAACCATGATCAACATGTCCACTGACGCTTGTTGATGAAATTGATTCATGATCAACCACATATTTTTTTAATGTTTGGCTGTGGAAAGCCGCTGGAACTTGATGGTCTTGATGCTCGACCTGTATCGAATCTGTTGATCACCTCTTCTGCGTTCCTGTTTCCCACGCTACAGTGGGGATTTTTGTTTATTTGTTGGGTACATCATGGTACATCCATATCCCCCATTGAATCTGTTATTCCTATCCACATGTCATGTGTCGTCACATTCCCATGTTTGCTTAAGTTCTTGCTTTCGCCTGTCTGATTTTCTCTGCCCAAATCAAGCAATTCAAAGAGGTTTTCACAGAATTGGTGAAGAACCTTAACCACAATTCCGAAACATGATGAAGTTCTAAGATTTTTTAAGGGCTCTTCTTGATTCCTTAAAACATAGCTGTTTGGTGGTTTGGAACATGTTTTTAATGATTTTCCATATATTGGGAATAATCATCATCCCAACTGACTTCAACTCCATCATTTTTCAGAGGGGTTGAAACTCAACCACCAACCAGATTACCATAGTATCCATCATTAACCATTAATAATAGCAATTAATATTAACTATTATTAACCATTATTAACCATCATTAACCATATAATAACCATGATTAACCATTATTAACAGTGAAACAACGATTTTTTCAGAGCCCTCCATCCTCCCCTTCCACCATGGGCAGGTCATCAAGCGTCGCTTCAAGGGTCTGCACCAAATCACTGAGCTAAAGACAGTGCCTGGGCGAAAAAAACACACATCGAGGGATGATGTGCTGAAGCGTTGGGATATAAGAAGTGTATAGAAAGTGTATATATATATATATATGTATGTACAATAAAATATTGATATGATAAGTACTTCTGAATAACAGTCAATAATTAGTGAATTGCACCTTTTTCCTGCAATGAATAGCAGTCTCAGTGTAACCAACATGACATAGAGATGTAGAGGAACTTTCGTGAATGGTGATGGAACCAAGATGAAAGATATCTTCTGATCTGGAGACGTGATGATTTCCCATCTCCGAGAGACTTCTGTCGGTGTTTTTTGTCAGATACAGGGTGCTACTGGTAGTATAGAAGAATAGCAATGTTCAATGATGTTCAGATATGCCATGGTAGATATTCGATGGCATTGTCATCTCACTTTTGATGAGTGTATCTGTTCTTGTTTTGCTTTGTGAATGGGTGACACTAACTGCAATCTCTGTCTCAGCAGCATGCACAATTCTAGTTGCCATCCGGAAGTCGTACTTCCGAAAGTCAACCATCTGGGGATACCCCTTAAATCCACCATGAAATTCTGTCCGATCTTCCCATGGATGGTGTTTTTGATGGTGTGTTGACACACAACGGGGAGCTGCTCTCCAGGGCAGCCTTTCTCCAAGGTTGAGATCACCGATGAGTATGAACCACTCGAAGAAGGATTGGACAAGGTGCATCTCCCGCCCTAATCCGATTGATCACATTGGCTCCTTGTAGCAATGTGTTTTCTCCAATTCGTTTGATGTTACCTTAATTGTATTCTAATGTATTATATGTTGTCTCTATTTTTTCAAAGAATATCTCATAATATGTTCTTCATTTATCCTATATTATCTTCATGATATATATATAATTTGTTTATCCCATGCTTTCAACCTTTGTTGCTTATCCCCTCCCATCCCTTCCACGTGTGAGGTTACAGATGTCCGAAACGTGTCCGTGGTGGAGATCAAACTTTCAAAGGCCTGAGAGTTAGCAAAGTTGGTTAAACAGTCGAACTAGGTGAATTCTTTGACGGTTAGATTGGTAATTCAATATTCTCTGGTTTATGGCTGTTATAACATATTATAACTATAATGCTTAGATGGGTAATAAATCAGCTTATAACTACCTGGGGCGCGAGCCCGTCGGATGTAATAAATGTGGGATGAAACCAACAAACACTGGTTGGTGGTTTGGAACATTTTTTATTTTTCAATATATTGGGAATAATAATCCCAACTGACGAACTCATATTTCTCAGAGGGGTAGGTCAACCACCAAGCAGTTTGGAAATGCGGGGAATCTATGTGAGAAAATGGATGATTTAGCAAGACATGTATCATTTTCTACTGGCATCTACTGGCAGATTTAAGGAAGATGAGGTTTAAACCGTAGGTTAAAACGGGGGTATCTGAAGATCTTTGTCTCATTGGATTACTGATGTTTGAAACGACACGGTGCGGATCTGAGATGTTCCACATTTCATGAACTGTTGTAGTAACTGGGGCATTTTTCACACGTTTCTCATTTACCCTCTGGTAAACTAACATAGCTATGGAACATGGCCCATAGAAATAGATGGTTTATCGAACATTTTCTATAGCTATTTTGACATAACCAGAGGGTAAATCAAGTCACCCTGCTGTCTTTGTCCCCACACGTTCCAACTTGGCCGTGGTCAGGAGCCCCTGGACACGATGGACAAGGGCTACCAGCCCCCTTTGGACGAGTCCATGGTGAAAGAATTCGACCCCGAGGACCGTTGGATCCATCGGTATCGTTCACCTGGGAGGATTTGGAGGTAGCTACCAGAAATATATCTGGTTGGTGGTGACTGGAAGATTGGTTTAGTATGGGGTAATGATGGTTAATGATGGTTAAGAATGGTTAATAATGGTTAATCATCACTGGTTGGTGGTGACTGGAACATGAATGGATTATGATTTTCCATTCAGTTGGGAATAATCATCATCCCAACTGACTTCAACTCCATCATTTTTCAGAGGGGTTGAAACTCAACCACCAATCAGAAATTCTTCGGCCAGCCTGTTTTTGGGCGACTTTTTAAAAGGACATGCCCAGAATTTCACCATGGCTTATAGATTACGGTACTACGTAGCTCTTTTTTGATATCATTTTAGGGTCTTGAAATTCCCATCTGATTCATGATTGGACTGGTAGACTATATCACTGGATGACCCCCCAACAAAAATCCTTTGGTTTCATCTCCCAGTGAGCAGGCTGGGTGCCCTTTTTGCTGGTGATTTTAGCAAGAAACTTGCTGAAGAAACTGGATTTTTTTCACCGGTAAACATGGGGATTTGTTTAGCGCAAGGATTGGTAAATGGAGAAGGATAGGTTTATGGCATGATATGGGTATGGATCAATACCTATTAATACCATTTTTAGAGGGATGAACATCCATTTACCAGCTATTTTGATGTGAACTACAGGTGCACTATTGGTTTTGACACACTGCCATATAGCATTTCTGGTTTCACCTGTTGCCATACATGGAAGATCATGGAAGATCATGTGTACCGACTTTGGTACCTAGGAATTGACCATGAATTGCAGGGTCCTAAGACATGGGGACATGCCTCAGCAGGGGTACCATCATCATGGATTCCAATACATGGCCATAAACTGGATACCCTCTGGTAAACGTTTACAAAACTATGGAACATCTCACCATTTTTTATGGGAAAACTCACTATAAATGGCCATTTTCAATAGCTATGTTAAATTACCAGAGGGTAAATCATGATTTAAATCCTCGATTTTCAGGTACCAAACCCATATTCAGAGGGCAACATAGGCTTGGGATGGCTTGGGTGCAGAGTTCGAAAACCAGGCCACGTCACCCTTGAAACGGTCACGCACGAATCCCAGAGTGGTCACCTCTGCGATTCCCAAAAAGACAATTCTGCAGGGTCAAATTTTCCCCGGTGGTAAACATCAAAATCGCTGGGATTATGGATGATAATTGGATGATATATTGGATGATTATGGTATGTTTACCATAAAAATTGGGGTTGGATAGTTGGATAGCCATTCTATTTTGCCCATCCGTAAACATCAGAAGAGTTTGGATTTATGGATGGCCACTCTGGCGCCGACCAGGACATGGCGCGCGGAAGGGGCCGAGGCGGTGGCACCGGCAAAGGCGCGAGAAGTAAGAGAGGGATGGATCAAAAGCCCTGGAAAAACGTTGGGAATCTTTGGGATTAACAGTTTAACCGTGAAAAATGGGAGGTTTCAAATGCTGAAAGTCTTGTGTTTGGACGAGAAGCAATATACAAAATAAAATGAAGGATAATAAAGGTACCTTGACCCACCGAACCTGCAGAATTCGTAGGGGTTGATTGGAGCATGATCAACGGGGCTAAGCAGCGGCGGTTTTAGTTTTTTAGTTCTCACCCTACATGTTTTGTTTTGGAAGCTAAGTTTAGATAAGGTTAAAACTGGGTACCTCAAATATCAATGGGCTGATTTATGGGAATACTTCCAGGAAACCACGGGTGTTTCTAATGCAATTCATCGGGGTTTCCGGGGACCATTTTCCCCCAGCCAGGCCGTGGCAAGGGCAAGGGCCGTGGTCGTGGCTCTGCCACTGGTCGCGGGTAGCTAAGCTGAAGTTGACCCCGCTCCGGCCGGTCCGGGCTGATGGCTTGTGGTCTTGTGGTCCTGGAAATCAACGGGAAAATCAAAGGGAAAATCACAAGGAAACTGTGGATATTTTGCTGATTGGTGGTTTGGAATATTTTTTATGAGTTTCCATATATTGGGAATGTCATCATCCCAACTGACTCATATTTTTCAGAGGGGTTGAAACCACCAACCAGTTTGGAAATGCGGGGAATCTATGTGAGAAAATGGATGATTTAGCAAGACATGTATCATTTTCTACTGGCGGTTTTTAGGAAGATGCGGTTTAAACTGTAGGTCGTAGGTTAAACGGGGGTATCCTGCTGTCAAAGAAACCGATGTAATCCTAGATGTTGAAGATGGATCCAGATTAAATTAGCTGGATGTACGGAGCACGCAGGTGGATATTGGTTATGAACAAGAGCAAAAACCATCAAGCACACTTCAGGATTGCAACCTATAAAATATGGATAATATATGATAATATGGCTCAAGATTGAAATCTATAGGGTTTGATGACTATATATAATCTTAAAATATGTCTTCAATACTCAATTCATCAATATTCATCATGAATTATGACTCTCCATGAATTAACCACAGTACCACTGAGTTGCCAGTTTCCGGCGCGGCGTCCTAGGAAAGGCAAGGGCAAGGGAAAGGCCGGGTCACCAATGGGACCATGGGGGGTTGAACGGGTTGAACTTCCTACGGCTGACAGAGTCGCGAGTCGCAACTGGAACCATGTCTGCAAAAAAGTGCACTGCGTAGATTTCTGTACACACGAGTCGTTTGGGCTGCTTGTACTCATCTTTTTTTTTGGATCCTGTTTTTGTTGGCGGTTACTCCTCGACGTGAAGCGGGGCTCGCCATTTTTACCAGGGCAAAGGCAAGGCCTCCGAAGCGCCAAAGGGTGGCAAGAGTGGCAAAGGCGGAACCATCCCATGAAATCCCATCATTTTGCTATGTCCAAGTGTTAAGAACCATGGCACTGCTTGGTGGTTGACCTACCCCTCTGAAAAATGATGGAGTTCGTCAGTTGGTATGATGACATTCCCAACTGAATGGAAAGTCATAAAACATGTTCCGAACCACCAACCAGTGTTGGTTCAAACACGTCCCAATAATCCAATAGGTGGCCTTGAACATTTCAAGCGGATGGTGAGTTCATCCCATTTTTGACCCAATGGTTCGCACCATCACGGAAGATTCCGCACTGCTCATCGAGGTGGATACCTGGCTTGTTGCCTGAAGTTAGGCAGATGTCTATGCTTACACTGGATACTACAATAATTTAATACAATATAATATATTATAATTATATTTATATATTTTTTATTAATGACGTAGAATGTATATAATATGTACTAAATTATTAATATGATTTATCAGGGGATGTACAACTACGATATGATGACAATTTCCATGCACCCATGATTTTGCAGATGTATTTTATAGATGCTGAACGCCCCCATGAAAGCAGGAAAGGGTAAAGGCAAAGGCAAGAGCTCCAAGGTGCACTGCGCCATCATGGGCGATGGGATTTGTGGTGGATCCATCGAACTAGCTACCCTCTGGTAATTTAACATAGCTATGGAAAATGGCCATTTATTTATAGTTGATTTGCCCATTAAAAATTGTGATTTTCCATAGTTATGTAAACGTTTACCAGAGGGTAGATGGGGTTTTGTTCAAGAGCATGCTAGGCACTGCTCAGATGCATTGGTGAATTATCGCTGGTTGGCACTTGGGATGTGATCGATACTAATGCTGGAGCAATGCGCAGTTGACCCATCATTGGTTGGCTGATAGCGACGAGGAGGATTGCACCCTGTATTTTAGACATTATAGGAACCTCACCCTTTTTGTGCAGAGAAGGGGAAGCTGATGGGAAGGAGACAAAATCCCAGTTGGGATGTTGTAAGTACCTAACCAGACTTATTATATAATTTCATCCTGTTAGACACTAATATCAATAGCCATGGTTAGTTCACCCGCTTATGTATACATGGAATAAGCCAAAGGAATGAAACCCTATTTATGAATGAGTCATGGGGCCAACCTGGACAAATCCGGATAAACTCAAATTATATTTGGGTCATCAATGCGGTGTACACGAGTACATCATCCCCACTGACTCACCATACAAGGTGATTTTGAGCAGTGCTGAAGCAGTGCTGAAGCAGTGCTGAAGTATTCTTGGATGTATGGCGAGTTGGGGGGGCGATACAATACCCTCATATTTATATATTTCATGGTTTCCTTTTTAAAATGAAGATGTTTTTGGAGTCTAGCAACCTTCGGGCGATTGAATAGTGGTTGACCTCCACCAAGGCTTATTTTCATTGGGGAATATAGGGAAATTGCTTGGTCTCAAACAGATATGGCTACAGAGGAGCCCATGACAGGGCAAGTACGACGAGGAGCCATCCAAGGGCAAAGGAAAGAGCAAGAGCAAGGGAAAGAGCAAGGGAAAGCATCTTGGCCTTTCTTCGGCGGGTATGGTCAAGATAGGTCAATATTTTCGATGGGAGTTTGGCATTTTCTGGGCACATTTTCCCTTAATAGTCCAAAAGTAAATCATATTATCATATAATTTTCTGGTACCAGAGCAAATGGCCCAAATGGATCCAAATGGCTTGGCGCTTGAGCGGCGCTTGAGCTTGACATGATACTTCACCCACTTTGGAGCTGTCAAATGGGACTAGCCATGCCATCAACCACAACGGTTAGCACAGGTATGACGACTACGATGAGCCCAAGGCTGGTGCAGAGGGAGCCTGGCTTGGCAGTGGAACATCAGCCATTTCTATTCATTTATAGTTGACTTGTGATTTGTAGTTGATTTACAAATGAATCAACTATAAATCAACTATAAATCAACTATAAATCAACTATAAATCAACTATAAATCAACTATAAATCAACTATAAATCAACTATTTTCATTTTATTTGTTGATTTATAGTTGATTTATAGTTGATTTTACGGTTGGAAATGGGGGTTGCCACGTTTGATGACCTCTGGGTATATGATTTCTAAGCTGCTTCACGCGCTTTCTTCCGCTCGCTCCAGTTTCGTCCCAGACTTGTGTCCGGGTGAAGGCTTCAGGGTGCGATTTTCCTCAAGGCGAAGGAAGTCCTTCCACCTACCCTCTGGTAGTCAAACATGGCGTGCTGGAAAATCACCGGAAAATGCAGGTGTTACTAGGAAAATCATGGAAAATCAATGGAAAATCCCTAGGAAATGCAGGTGTTACTAGTAGAAAATGCAGGTGTTACTAGGAAAATCATCTTAACCCAGGGATTTTCCAGCACACCATCTTTGACTACCGAAGGGTAGCGTTGAATAACAACCTATTGAAACCCTGGATTTGGATCTATCCATTCATAAAAGGGTATGGTCATCCCTGCACGAAAACGGGGTCAGTACACCAGAGTCGGAATCCCATCTGGTTGGTGGTTTGGAACATGGATTTTATTTTCCATAATATATGGGAATAATCATCCCAACTGACGAACTCATATTTTTCAGAGGGGTAAGTCAACCACCAGCCAGACAATGGTAATTATAATCCTTCCCATTGACCTTCATATCTTTCAATATGGTTATTGCACCACCAACCAGTATATATAGCTTATATGCAATCAGGATTATAAACCCAGAAACATCACTGGCGGACCCTACATATCCCTGGGGGGGATGAGTTCTTTGATGTTCTTTGCCCAGGGAAAAGGTAAGAGCAGCAAGGGTGGCAAGGGAAAGTCCAAGAGCAAGTCATGGGAGGCTCTGAGCTCTGGACTAACCAGGGTTTGGTTGGGATAGAACATGACCTAGCCCCTACAACTCTGGCTTAGCCGCTACATACTGTATGGTTACATATGGTTACATATGGTTACATATGGTTACATATGCAACCAGTTATATATATATATATACCTATATACCCACTTATAACTGGAACTGCACTTACAAGTAGAGAGAGAGGCTGCGGCGGTTAGCTTGGCTCAAGCCAAAATTGAACGTCATTGAACCACCGCCCTTGGAATATCTTGGAATGGCCAGCTTGGAATGGTTGGGCTTGCCCAAAGTAAAACATATTGGGATATTGATTGCGTCCCTCGGGGATCACCCTCCACTCTTCCACCATATCCCACGACAACCACAGCACCATTTTTTCCAAGATATGGTCATCTTCCACCATCTTATTCTCCCCACTAGTAGCCATGCATAGGCATAAAATAGCATTTGTCCAAAGACTCTTCTCCATTGGCCATAACTCCGGTGCAAGGTGGTGAACCCCTGGTTATAAGTTATAAGTTAGTTTATGAACCATTATGAACCATAGTAACTTACAGGATGGCCCCCCCCCCAGTTATCAGTTGGTTTATCAACACCATTAACTATAGTTATCTATAGCTATATCTACCATAAACCATAAAATTCAGCCACTTATATCTCAACTGAACGCTATCGACTGGGGGACCCCATCCTGTACTAACTACCTCGATATATCACCATTTTCGCCATCAAAATTGGCAGCGCCAGGATTCCTATTCCCCGCCCAAGCGCCAGACTGGTTACTCAGGAGGCGGCTGGTAGCTGGATGGCCCCAAAAAGTCGGTGTAGCTGGTCAAAGACCCCTCAGTATGGTAATTTCGTGTAAGTCATATAATAACCATCATTAACCATCATTAACCATATAATAACCCATATTTTCAGACCGTTTGCCATTTTTTGTTTGGGAGGAGAAATGGGAGGAAGATCATCCTTTCTGGAACGTCAACTCATTGACCGCCAGGGATCCAGAAATGCCAGGGATCGGTCAGATCTGTTTGGATCGGCATCCCCAAATAGAGAGAAAAGTTCAATCCTACTAAAGCCAAGATAAGCTAAGTATATAGTGATAAATATATATATATATATGTTTCTATTTCTATCTTTTTGGGGATTACTAATTACTATATTAAACTTTCAATTTGAGTCGATGTTTTGTTTGATTTTTACCAGAGTGACATACCCCGAGATCCATTTTTGCTGGGTTTCTTCGGGCGGCCGTTGTATGTTTTCTGATCTTCAAGATCGACCATGGTGACCACGACTTGTGATTGGTGGATTCAAGGATATGATTATACAGTAGCGAAAACGACGAGTGAAAATCCTTGGTGGAAGGTGGAATTAGTTGGGTTTGTCTCAACTTGATGTATACCGGCTACCCCCAAAATAATGGCTAGCAACACCCAATGATTGAACATTTGATGATGGACCAGTGGATTGTAGGGACAGCCTATTTTCCGACAAACCCAGTTGAGATTCTTCGAATTGGATGTCCCTTGTGCAAGTCAGGTGGAAGGTCCTACGATGATTGGAAATATGAGGACACCGAAAGCAATCCTCACATTTTTTGGGACCGGTGGCTTCAGCGATCCATTCAGATCCACCATTCAGATTTGGTGGTTTGGAACATGAATGGATTATTTTTCCATTCAGTTGGGAATGTCATCATCCCAACTGACTTTAACGAACTCATATTTTTCAGAGGGGTAGGTTGAAACCACCAACCAGGTAATCCTTTTTCCATCCTTTCTGAATGGCTCCAAGCTTGGCGGTGATCAGGTCACAAATTGCAGGGTCTCCAACAGGGAAACACGGATCATCTAACGGGGCGGCTTCAACGACCGCACTGCAACCTTGAATGATGGTTAGGATTGGGGGAACTATCCCAAAATAGCCTTAGAGTTCATCTTATTTTAGGTCAGTGACTTCTTATAGTTGATCCAAATATGATGGACAATCTCCCGTTTATAGATTTAGATGATCCTCTTGGCTAGAAACCTCCGTTGATGGGGAGTTTACCCAGATCTACCTTTATTAATCGACCAGGACAGGAGCTACGGCAGGTCCAAGGGCGGAAGTTGGGGCAACTCCTACGACGACTACAGAAGCGTCTTGGCGATGCCGGACACGAGCGGCCTGTAGCAGGCCTGTAGCGAGCTGAGAGGATGTCCATTTCATAGAATTCGACGGCATAACATATAACACGGTAGTTCCAAAGATGAACCATCCCCAATGTTTATGTGATTTAATCAGATGTTAATAGACAAATTCATGGGATTTAATATGAATTAATGATGATCTAATGGGATTTTGTGGTGGTTAGTCAGGATTTATCCAACAAACAACGGGGATATGAATAGGAATCATGGTAATTCCAAAGGCCTGGGAGTGCCGAGTCGGTAAAAAAACATGGAGCTCCAAGAAAAGCTCCAAGAAGATGAACCAGTTCGCCCAGTTTTCCTGGAAAAGTATGGACAAGTGTTGTAGTAGCATAACATATCCCAAGTAGGGAGGTCTATGATTGGGCAGCATGATTATACAATACTATACATCTATGAATAATCTAGATATTTCTAGACATAGACATGCAATGAGATACACATGGATACATAGATCAACAGATGGGTTGAAAGATAGAGATACAGATGGATAGATTGATAGATAGGCAGGTATATGGTTGGATAGATGTATATGTCACATCAATCTCGCTATATAACCCACATTAACCTAGGAAAGGGATGCGCTGGTGATTCGACCAGCCATTTTCACCAGTTGGCCTCTGGTATAGACTGGCTGTTGGTTTCAAAGACGTCTTATATCCACGTTGGAATATGCCAATCATCACGGATCAGAAATCAGGGTTGACGCCGCGTGACTCCGAATCTGTTTGTTTTGAGAATAGATCCTTCAACTACTGTAGATTCTCCGGGTCCATATTGGGGATTTCAGCCTGAAATGATGCTGATGCGATGAAATTCCCCGAAACATAGGGATGTAGAATTGTGATTGAAGCCAAGCAGAAACAAGATTTACGCCAAATGGAAATGGCTCCCCAGCATGACCCCTGACTCTGAAGAACTGCTTATAGTATTACTACGCCGTTCATCAGGTTACCTGCGATTTTTGGTCCGCCTCCCTACTTGGGGGTGTATGGGAACCATAATAAGTGGACTATATAACCATAGTAACTTTTGGAGGTTATCACCATAGTTATACTATGATACCATTGTTTTTCGAGGGTGCAACCAAATAGGGACACCAGTTTCCCACGTTGTTTTTTGGTTTTGGAGAATTGATGGTGTTTATGTTCATAGCCATTATTACTAACCGTTGTTAACCATTACTAACCACTATCAAATACTATTAACCACCTGGTTGGTGGTTTGGAACATGTTTTTATTTTCCATTTCATATATGGGATGTGATCCTTCCCATTGACTCATATTTTTCAAGATGGTTATTGCACCACCAACCAGCCACTATCAACCGCTCTTGACCATTCGTTAACCCAAAATTACAGCCCTGGCCTGCACCCCACTATCCTCACCAAGGCAAAGGCACAGGCAAGTCCAGCAAGGGCAAAGGTGGGGCGGGGGGGTTGTATCAGTAGAACTGGGGAAAATGATGGTATAAAATGATTTGGCTATAAATAAATAAATATATATATATATACATGTGATGAATTATATATAGTTAATAATCATATATATATATAAGCTATAGGGCTATAGGGGTTTCCTTAAATGGGGGTAGCCTGAAATAGATGGTTTATAGTGGAAAATGAATCTATAAATAGATGATTTGGGGGTACCACCATTTTAGGAAACCTCCATATACATACATACACACATACGTACATACATACATACATACATACATACATACATACATACATATGTAGTTAGCAATGTGATATTTGGTTATCCGGTTGTCTCATAAGACTGTGTTGGAAACTGAGGAAAATGCTGATGAAGCTTGAGATCTTGGGATGCCCATGGATGCCCTGTTTTCAGGCAAACCCATATAGTATAACTAGTAAAGATTGTTTTTGCATGTTACAATTTCTTGACATTAACCATCAGAACTGGGTGATTTGCCCAATCACTCATTTTGTGGTTCAGCAACCAGCAGCGTTGTGGGTAGCCGATACATATAAAGGGAACAAGCGTAGGACTAGCCCACCTTTGCCATCGATTCTGATGAGAATGTGTACACATCACTACGCAAACATGTGCATATCCATATGTATATGCAGAAAATAAAGATATGGTGTACACACATATATATATATATAAATAGTACACAACCTTGCCCCTCATGTTGACAATATTTGTAGACGTTTGTAGATGGAGAACTGAATACCTGGTGACTATTTATTCAATGCTCGCAGGGAAGAGCAGCAAAGGCAGCGGCGGCGGCGGTGGCAGCTACAATTATTTTTACTATTGAGGTCAGCAGTGCACAGGGATTGTCAGTGGTCTGTTGTGGTTGTTGTGGTTCTTGTGGTTGTTGTTGTTGCTGGTGGTGGTGGTGGTGCTGTTGTTCTTCTTCTTGTCGTCGTCGTCATTGTTTGACGCTATCCAGGATCACACCCGTGTTTGAGGGCTGTTCTCAGATGAGCAGTGGCTGCAAAACCTGCCCCTGTGGGTTGATGAAAACCATCAGCTTTGTCAGGTTTTTAACCATCAAGAATAACATGTGGATAACATTTATCAATGACAATTAGGGTGGATTGATTACTATATGGGGTGTTATACTGTCAAATTTTTGTTGGCGATTCTAAGAATCCATGAAATGAGAAATCCGTTCTTTACCAGTTGTGATCATACAACCCTGAGATGTCAGAGCAACGAAAAAGGTACATTCACAATTATTTGCATGTAGACGACTTTCCTTGGATCAACCCCACACAAAATCTCCATGAAATCGTCTGGGAAAACCCACGGTGTATTTTTAAGTTTCACTTTTTTTCCCGAATGCGTAGCAAGGGTTCCCGTTTCACTCTGGGGGTCTGGGGGTTGAGGGTGTGTTCGCTCGACGTTGCGTTCACGGTCGCAACCGTTCGCAACCGTTCGAAACCGTCCGCGCGATCCCCGTATGGCCGTGCCTATGGGAAGTTTTGCAGAGGTGGTCCTTTTTGGCGTTTTCAGACGTGTCGTTGCTTCGTTTCGCGTGGCAGGCATGGCACTTCGTGACATTCAGACGTGTTCTGGAATGTGTCGAAAGTCGTTTTGCGTGGCAGGTGCAATACTTTTGCGACGTTTTCAGAAGATGTGTTGCAGTTTTCGTGGCAGGCGCAGCACTTTGGACGTGTCCATCGTCATTTTTCGTGGCAGGCGCAGCACTTTAGACGTGTCGCGTTGCGTG
>Ga0126342_10011545_pt1 | contig 15774 bp, 12 predicted proteins | sample Cyp1metagenome_FD_92528 | JGI IMG/M metagenome (GOLD analysis project Ga0126342, IMG submission 92528) | Coral microbial communities from Lord Howe Island, Old Settlement Bay, Australia - Cyphastrea 1 metagenome | ecosystem: Host-associated > Invertebrates > Cnidaria > Coral ... | reverse complement strand
ATGTATGTAATGTATGTATGTAATGTATGTATGTAATGTATGTATGTAATGTATGTATGTAATGTATGTATGTAATGTATGTATGTAATGTATGTATGTAATGTATGGATGTAATGTATGTATGTAATGTATGTATGTATGGTAATGTAATGTAATGTAATGTAATGCAATGTAATGTAATGGAATGGAATGGAATGCAATGTATGTGTGTGTGTCTGTATGTATGTATGTATGTATGTATGCATGCATGCATGGATGGATGGATGGATGTATGCATGTATGCATGTATGCATGTATGCATGTATGTATGTAATGTATGTAATGTATGTAATGTATGTATGTAATGTATGTAATGTATGTATGTATGGTAATGTAATGTAATGTAATGTAATGTAATGTAATGTATATGTATATGTATATGTATATGTATATGTATATGTGTATGTGTATGTGTATGTGTATGTGTATGCATGCATGCATGTATGTATGTATGTATGCATGTATGCATGTATATAAATACATGTTTATCTATTTATACAGCTGGTATCGAAATGGAGTTTCATTCCCCAAAGTGGGCCAAAGATGGTCTTACAGCTATTTAGCCGTCCCCACTACAGGCACCACTTTCCTCTCAACAGGCCCCCAAACAATGGCAACAGCTTCCATTCTGCGCTGCTAACCCTTGCCCCATGGCGGTGGCAAAAGGTCGGAAAGGCTGCAGGACGACACGTTTTGCAAGTGTGAAATCTGGGTCAAACTACAAGGCGGATTGCGCCTCAAGGGGAGGTGAGGCATGGCATGTAGATCTGGCTTCCAGAGCTTTTTTCCACATCTTTGTAAGAAACAGCGCTGGGTGCAAGAAACATCATGCTGGCATCGTGAGCCGCTGGAGCCAAGCGGTTTCATTGCGGGGCCAAGCGATCGGCCAGGGGGTACCTGAAAATTGGGGGTACCTGAAATCATGGCCATTTCATGGGGAAAATGTTTTTCTCAACCAGTGGACTTGGAGAAATTGGGGTACACTGCATTTTCCGACAAACCCATTTTCGATGCTTGAACCCAGTGGAGTCTGATTTCAACTCAGTCTGACGTGTCCATCAACGACAAAATATGATAGAACTAGAACTCACTAAAATCAAACTACATGGATATTGTGAATTAATTATAGTGAATGAGCAACAATGGCTATATGACGACTGATGAGAACTGGAGATGTCCAAACGAAATTCGGTCACCTGGGTGCGCTGAGCTGTTCATCAGTCTGGTTTTCTTTGAGATGCTACCATTAAAGTTGTGTTGTGGGCTTATGAATCCCATTTCCAGATACAGTTGGGAAAACCCTAAGCTTCACGTGTTTGGGATATCAAAACATAAACGCCCAAGTGGACTCCCCAGAACTTTCGGGGCTGGTGCCTCGTGGTCATGGGAACCGCAGTCAAAGCATCGGCTGTTGCTGGGGTCCTACAGGAGAAGTCTCGGGAAAGGTTGATGTTCCCATGAAGAGTTGGGAGTTTCTCGCAAAGAATTGAGATGTTCCTCCTAAAAATGGATTTCTTGGACCAGGCTTGGCGGCTTGGCATGCAAATTTGATCCTCAGTTTGATCTCAACCATTTTGTCCGAAAATGATCTAGACCTGCACATAGACCTGCATCTGTATGCATATGCTACTGCATATACTTTATACTGTATGATACAGAATGTGCGTATTTATAATCAATGTAAAGTGATATGAGTGCTACATGTAGTGGGCGGTGCGACATGATGCTGCAAAATCATCCTATCAATTGGGTCGTCCCTTGGCTTTTCCCGGCCGCTTTATACGTTGCCACAAGACCATCTGTGGGTCTCAGTAAGATCCCCTGCACTGGGACTTGGCCATGGAACATATTCCATTTACACCAAGTCATTTCCCATCAAAAATGGACCCGAGTGACTCAAAGTTGCTGACCCCCTCCGAAAAGCTGACCAGCCAGTGTGTGAATCCCTTCATACCCCATCTGGCGTCGGCCTTCGCTACAATGGCCTCGAAGCGGGGCTTCAAGGCATCTTGCGGCAGCGTGGGTTCCTTCCCCTGCGCGTGAGGCAAGGCATCAAAAATCACCAGTTGGATTAGTTGGTATAAACAATGGAAAATCCCCATTTATATTTTTTTGAGTTGATGTTCCCATCAAAAGCCTCCATGGCTAGTATATATTTGGTGATAGTTGATGGTTGATAAGAACTATATACGGGTATGGGTCAAAATTGAAGAATGCGGTAAACCCAATAATAAACAATCTCCCAAGTCACGATAGATGGGTGGTAAAAACCATGCACAAATGGCAAGTTTATTATTGGGTTTCCCGCACTGCTAGTAATAACATGTACTGTAATAACTAACTGATGTAGTTGGATTTCTAGTATATTGGAATCATATGGTAGTAGTTGATGTAAATACCATAGCACTACTTCATTGTGATACCATGTATGGTATGATTTGGATTAGTTGGGATAGTACCATAGTAACAACTGGTACAGTTGATATAGTATAGTTGGTGATAGTTGGTTATATTATATGGTAGTAGTTGATATAATACCGTTGGAAATAGTTGGTATTAGCAGCTGTAGCCCTACGTTACAATAGGTTATACTTGGTATTGGTATTATAGTTGGTAATAGTTGGTACAGTAATAATTGGAAATAGCTGGTACTAGTTGGTAGTGATTGGTACCTAGGGTAATTTTTAGCAAGTACAATTAGGTCGGTGGTAGTTGATAATAGTTGGCATCAGCTGGATTGACCAATGCGGTTGACATGTTGACAGCAAGCTGGTAGTTTACTTGGCAATGCTCAATAATACTGTACTGTACTAGACTTCACCTTGATGAGTTTTACAGTAGGTAAGAGCAAGCTGGTAATACTACAGTGGTTAATATTGACACCATTCGATTGGCATTCCATTTTATCTCCCCATTTGGAGGTTTCCTGAAATGGGGTACCCCTAAATCATCAATTTTAATAGGATGTTCCAGTATAAACCATCCAGCTATTGGGGATCCCCCATTTATGGAAAACCCATTTACACAATGTTACCATCTCTCCAACTGACATGACGACCCTGCCATGTTTAGGCGATCGGAAGACTACCTTCCTCCAAAAATGGCTGGACAAACCCAAAGTATGTGTATTTTTGTTCATGTACCCATTTAGGGTTGTGTATGACCAAAGTAATGATATCAATGTAATATTGCTACCGACTGGACAATAGAAAATATCAATGAATTGGACTAGTGGTTTATATATTCAGGGAATCGACCAAAGTATGAATGAATTGGCTTGTTTGAAACTAAATAATTATACCAACTCGAATCTGGATATGATTGTTGGATATGTATATCCAATATATGTAGAATATTGGGGTTATAACCAAAAAAGCAACCTTTATCAAAATTGCCTTACCTCGTTCGCACCATTGAATGTGCCATATCTTGGCCAGATCCCACTTTGCAGATCGGAACGGGTGCAAGTTTATGAATAGGTTCAAGTCTGGAGGCGATCCAGACCCTGGATGTCTTAAAAATTACAAAACACGAAGAATGTGAAAGATGCTTCGCCGATTCTTCAGATGTTTGAATAATCTCCATATAGGAAGGTGAAGTACACACAGCCTCAACAAACCATCAGTTCATATTGCACAGCGATTTCACAGCGCTTGTCCGCTCACTCTTTTCCTCCCGGCCAATTGGGGCATCTGAATCCCTCATTCGTCCCTGTGCAGCGGCAACAGATCACAAACGAACAGACAGAGATGGGTGGATTGATAGGCCAACACATGGATACGCATCATCTGGTTGTCTATCAGTCTATGGAAACCCCTGTGCAGATATCTACAATGCCACTGTCCACTGTCCGTGTCCACCTGTATGAATCTATGTTGCATGTGCAACGTATATTCTTGTGTATATCGGTAATTCAAAATATATAGATATGAACATCACTAATTGAGTAGGTAGATCGTGGTAGATCATCAAACAATAGGCCACTTTCCAGAGCTATCTTAAATTACCAGAGGGTACATCATTCCACAGAGTGACTTTCTTGCAAGAAAAAAAGAATCAGTCGTTGAAGTTTTTTCCAACCCCAGATGCGAGGATGTTGCTAGCCTGTTGGGCATGTCCAAAAGTCGGGTACCCCAAAATCCCAATTACAAATATATCCCAGCACAATCAATCGTGGCTAGCTGGGAAATCCCCGAACTAAATGGCTCTGCTGGGAAAAACATCTATTTTTATTGGTGGATCTTCCAGCACGTGCGTGAAGACACCGGAGGTACCCCTGCGACCGACTGTCTCTCAGTGGATTTTCCATGGCGTCCACATATCCATGTAGAATGCGTATATGAACACAACTTGTCGCTAAAGTCTATACAGTGTTTAAACTACCGCATTTCTGCAAGCATCTTGGAAAAAGGGTGTAGACTGTACATGTTTGTGCTGTCATAGACTAGCTGAGGGTTGGGTTTGGGTGCTATGCTGGTTGTTACGTGGACGTCAATGCTGGAATAGCATGATATACAATAGATTGATATACGTCCCCCTGCCTGGTTATCCGGTTTCCTGATATTTCAACGCAAACTCTTGGGTGTACAACTTTGCAACAACTAAGAGGTATTGGAAGTACCCTCTGGTGAACTAACATAGCAATTGAAAATGGCCAGAAATAGTGGATTTTCCCATTAAAAATGGTGATTGTCCATGGCTATGTTAGTTCACCAGAGGGTAAACAAATAAACAGAACATGGAAGGACTGGTTGGTCACCGATGAGAATCCTGGATTACTCCAGGATGGTAGCGATAAAAATCCAACTTTTGACCATGGCACAGATGATTTTTTTCATGTGGCGTATCCAATAAACCTACCATAAAAGGATCCATAAAAGGATCCTCAAATATAGGATGTTGGGAATGGTTTATGGATTGGTTTATGGCATTGGGCTTACCAAATTAGCCAAGACCTCGCGGTAAAACATCTGAGCAGTGATCAAATCCTCCGGCGTTCTGTTCAGTTTTAGTGGTTTTTATATGGATTCGCAGCATGGATCATGATTATCCTCAAGTAAATTGTGGGAGAACTTCCTATCATCAAGCAACCAGGGTTTCGGAACCTGTGACAATTTCACCCTAACGATCAGATCGCCTCACGTTCTCGGTCTGCAAACCCTTGAAGCTCTCGACCGGCACGTGTTGCACCAAAGTGAACATCCTGGTCGGTGCTCCGTTGCCAACTGGCAGCACCATGGCTTCGAAGGTAAGTATATAATGGGGAAATCAGTTGAGAACTTGTGGTTTTATAGTAAATATATGTATATAAATATAGGTAACAGGATATGTAGAGATCATGGCTTCTAGAATGTTTCCGTTAATTCGGCACACATTATCCAAGGCAAGAAGCGTGCTATTTCGGGTTGGAATTATCCCCCTGAGTCCCTTAGTTCACTGAGTCCTAAAACAATCAGATACTGAGGAATTGAGCCACTGCAATTGTCAACCTGACCAGTGACTTGAAAAAAACAACCATAGATAGCCAGTAGCGGGTCCCAAAAAGAAAGTGATCACTTCTATACATTTTTTTCGGTATGAGGCTTACAGCTGCTTTCAAAGCTAGAGGCTGCCCCAAAACAAGACCAATACGGGTCTGTTCATTGAAGAAGAGCCTACAAGAGCATGACTATGAGTAGACCAATGCTGTTGCAACATCAAACAACTGGATCAACTGGGTGTTGAAATTGGACCAAAATCCTTCAGAAACCGTCCCTGTTCGCGACTCGGGACTCGTTGGGACACTGGGACACCATCCCCAGCTGCCAAGTTTCTTCTCTTTGGCATCTTCATCCTGGGTTTGGTGGCGGCCCCCAGAGCAGGAATCACTGGCTGGGTTAGTATCCATGGAATTGGGAACGGGTCATACCTCAGACTATATGGGGATGGGGAGATAAACCCTGGTACCGTGCCGTGAACCCCAAAATAGCTGGTAAATGGATGTTCATCCCACTAAAAATGTATCTATAGGTATTGACCCATACCCATATTAGACGTTATTCTAGTGTCACTGTGGCGGTAGGGTCCTGATTTGAGACGCTTCAGTACTGTACCTGACTGGGACAAGTTCCATGGTTAATCATCAGATTCCCTATGAAAATTGCGATGGGTAAAGGGGGTGAATCTCCAAATAAAATGGGAGAGTCTCACACATTGTCTATTATATTTGTACATATATAATCATGTCTATATATATATACAATAAATATATATATATATATAAGTGCATATGTAGAGAGAGAGAGAGAGACAGAGATGTAGACCACGGTGGTTGTCTCGAAGAAAATTCCCCACTGCTGTGCACGCCTCGTTGCGCTTCCGGGAGAGGCGCACGCGCATACGGCGCGGCACATTGCGCACACCGTTGCTCCAGAGGAATTTGTTCAGCTTCGTGTCGATGCGGACCTCGGCGCAGCGGGAGGTGTTGATATGTTGTGCGCACATACAGATGCATATACAATTATCTATATTGTGTATGTATGATTATGTATGTACGTAAGTACGTAAGTACGTAAGTACAGTATGTACGTATGTACGTAGGTACGTAGGTCGATGGCCAATGACGACACTCCCTGGGTACCCGTGTAGTAGTATACCTGTTGTATTTTTTATATATAGTCCCGCCCCGTGGATAAGACGCAGTTGGGGGGCACATACTTTATCGCTGTTGGTTTATATCGTCAATGTCTCCTGTGATTACAGTATACATACATACGTACGTACGTACATACATATATATATATGTTATTTATTTATTTATTTATTTATGTATTTATTTATTTATTTATCTATTTTTTATCTTTATGTATTGATTGATTTATGTATTTATTTATTTGTTTGTGTATATGTGTTCATCGTGTCATATTGTTTATTGGTGTTTTTTTCACGTTCGAAGCATTCCAACTTCACAATTCGATAAGCTGTTCTGAGCATGTGTGTGTGATGTGTAGATACAATTATCTACATGTGTGATATGTATGTGTGTCAAATTTGTGTCAACGGGTGTATCTACAATGCAGCATAAGATTACGAACGAAATATGTGTGGGACACGCGATCCGGTGTTTTACAGTCGCTCGGCATGAAGGGTTGCTAGACATTTTCTCCTTCCTGATCCTTTTCCGCAATGCTGTTTCCATTCTTTGTACGTTTTCTTTAGAAAGATGAACGGCAGCGCTGATCTCGGGGTTGTTCACTTAACCTTTTTGTTGGCGTTTTACAGCCGACGCCAGTGGGACATATGAAGGTCACCTATCTGTTGGCCCAAAAACAACGAAGTGTAGTCCAACCCAACCCATCGGTATTGTGGCCAACCTCAGATACAGTACCTTGCAAATAAAAAATGGCAGCTGGTCAGTGCGTATATAGATATAGCCTATAGATATATACATATATATATATATATGTATTATCCCCATGGAATGTGGTAAACCCAAGAAGAAACGGTTCCCCAAAATCATCATAAATGGATATCTCTATATATACATATATCTATATATAAACCATCCCCAAATCAGATTGGTTATGACGGCAATGATCTACCTTTCACCAGTCGCTTCACCCAATGGACCGGTTGTTGCATCCTCCCCGTTTCTGCTTAAACCAATCAGTTCCCCAGGTCCTTTGAGCATCAGTTTCTTGTTTTGGACCAACTCATATTACCATAAATAGCAGAATTCATCCCAAATGCTAGGTTTATATTGTAGTCCACATTTTTTGTTCGCGTGCCATGGTCGAAAGTTTTGTGTTTTGGCACGGATTCCCATTTTTTTGTTGTCCTTCGTCCATACAATTCATGGTGTCCCACAGTTCGTTTTGGGTTGCAAACCCCACCAATTCGATATATCTACCGTCATTCCGAAATGAAATGTGATTGATGTTTACAGACAGTAACCCTCAAAAAAAATGCCGAAAAGTGCTTCCAGGATGGTACTTCGATGATGTTTCCCACAGAGGAAACTAATATTGTCAGGGTTTCCAAGGGTATGTTCAGAATTTTTCTTGGGGGTTGCTATAGCATAACTACCCTCTGGTAATTTAACATAGCGAACTGGAAAATCACCATTTTTCATGGGAAAATCCACTATAAATCACCATTTTCAATAGCTATGTTAGTCATTACCAGAGGGTAATCCCAACTGGGCACCACTTTCCCATCCTTTCCCACCGAAGGGCGTCGCTGGTCAACATCACCTTGGCGGCGAATTGCCTCACCACTCGCACTGCTCGCGGCGCGCGCTTCTTGAAGGAGATCTGCCGAAGGATAGGAGATCTTGGTGTCATGGGATATCATGGGGAATCAAGGGGATATCATGGACATATGTTTCTACATCTACAAACATCTATAAAGATATATATATATATATATGTATATATATATATACACATGTTCATGGGACGTCATGGGATACGGGGATGCATAACCAAAAATATGAATTTTGGGTTGGTCCGAAAATAGAGGATGCCTATTTCTAAAGGTGAAATTTCAGGGAATATCCTCAGAAAGTATTGCCAAAAATATCGAACAGTAGCTGACCATAGAGGATGATAAATGGATGATGCTAAATATGATAAGTATGATTGGATGATCAAAATGTCGTCTTTAGATGGTGTTTTTGTCCTTAATTGCGTTGTTCTCATGTATAACCTCAATGGATGATTACAAGTGGTCATAGATAATTATAAATGAATCTAAATGATGACAAGTGGGCATAAAGGATGAGAAATGATCATAAATGAGCACAATAGATTGCAAATGATTACACATGCTGGTAAATGGTGAAAACTCGTCATAGATGGTTATAGTTATAAATGACCATAAGACATTACAAATTGTCACAAATCATCACAATTATAGTAGGCTATTCATAGATTCACAGATAATCAATTCTGTACATTAATATATTGTGAAATATTGTGAATGTATGAAATGTATGAAATGTGTGAAATGTATGAAATGTATGAAATGTGTGAAATGTATGAAATGTATGAAATGTATGAAATGTGTGAAATGTATGATGCTTATTTCCCGCGTCGTTTCTGATTTCGGTGTCAAGAACCCGGCCCGGCCACCTTCTGCATGTGCTTGTGCAGGTGGATGGTGCAGTCACGTGTGGTGGGCTCCTGCAAGCTGGCTGTGCAATGCCTCTGGTGAGACCTTTCTTGGCCTCTTTCATGGTGAGCAGCTGAGGGGTGTGTAGCACTATCTATCTATCTATCGATCTATCTATCTATCTATTTATCTATCTATCTTGTCTTATCTAATCTTATTTTATCCTATCTTATCTTATCTTATCTATCTATCCATCCATCCATCTATCTATCTATCTATCTATCTATATCTATCTATATATATATATATGGACTCTCTACAAAATACCTGAGGAACTACATCAGAATTTGATAAAAACCCTGAAAATTTTGCAAAACAAACCAAAAAACAGTGGAACTATTTGCAAAATCAAACAAAATCCTAGGAACTATATGAAATCACACAAAGAATCCATGGGGATTATGGGTTAAGGTTGAAAATCCTTGAAAGAGTGGAAGGAACAGTGCTCAATTTCTTTTCATGATGCGAAAATTATTGTGTCTTATTCAGGCGAAAATGCAAACTAAATATGAAACCAGCCAACCATCATCAGCATCTTCATTCGAACCTATTCGGAAAGTCGCTTTCAAATCGTACATTGCTCTGCGAATAATTCAAGGTCAAAAATAAAAAACAATAATTAATAACCAACATGAAGTACTGTTGCGATTTAGCAATCAACAGCTCACCAATGGCTGGAAAAGGAAACGTATTGTTTTGTTATATGGTCACCTTTTCACTTTCGGCAACAAGTTGTTTTATTGTTGACATCATGTGAATACCAAGGGAGAATCTAGTCTAAGTATCAGCAAAAATACCTTCCCGTTGGCATGATGCGGATATCAAAGCATAGTACCGTCACACTTCATACCATCTAATTTCAACAATCAACTTTTTATTGTTGGCATGATGTCAAGAACAAACTATTACAGGTTGTGTTGAACAAAACATGTTTTGGGTTGTCTTCATGCTTCACCATTTAGCTCACAGCATTGCTAAGCACTGCGGTGATTTAAGTTTCACTATTTTTGTTTGCTAAAGCTAGTATGATTGTGACAAGATTTTGGCCGAAAGTTGATATAGTTCTTGCCATGTTTTGGCAAAAGTGTACATAGTTCTTGACATTTGTTAGCCAACAGCAATGTAGTTCTGCATTTTTTCTGAATCTGTTTAACATTTCCAAATAGTTCTAGTCATATTTTTAATAGTTCCAGTCACCCAAGAAATAGTTCCAGCTGGGGGTGCCCCTCCTGACCATAGCCTTAAACAAAGAGGACAAGGAGAGTCCTAAGATATAATATATAATTTCAGAAATCCGCGTATACGGATATAGATGGGATATTCATGGAGCTTACAACCTAGGAATCAAATGCGAGTAGTCACTCAAGAGTGGTCTTCCAAACCAGGTGGTTCCGACCCATCCCAAATCGAGTTCTACATGAAAGCACCAACTCAGAAATGTGTAGTAAGTTTGCCCAGCTGTAAGGTTTTTCATCTATCACAACCATTCCATGGCAGCAATCCGTCCCCAAGGACCTTGGTTTTTTTGTCCGTCTTCTTGACCGACTTCCCCATGTTGCTTTCTCGCCTGGCATTCGGCATTCGGTGAAGATCAGGTGCTGGGAACATCCCAAGAATCCAAGTTGTGATCGTCTGACATGGAAAATCTCATCGCCATCATGTGAGAAAATGATTGCCATCGGCGAACAGAAATCTTCTGGTAGTCTGACTACCAATGGTAAAAAGCACCCGATTCTTTATGATTTTACCATTCAAATGGGTTTGTCTGGAAATAAGGTACCCCATGAATTATCATCATTGTTCCTCTGGCCATGGGCCATTTGGATCCATTTGGGTAGTTTTTTCCCCATTTTCAGACACACCCAAATGTTGATTAAACATCGAGAATTTCCCACCAAGGGGTTGTGGTTTCATTCCGAAAAGCGACAGGTCAGTTAAAATGACCCCTAACGGTTGGTCAGACCCGATGAGTGAAAGAGGCCGTTACTTAGACAGAGCCAGGGTATGTGGCTGATTCAAACTACCCCCGTTTCTGCTGGCTCAGCATTTTCATCGACCCCTATGGATCGAATCTGATTTGGACAAAACCATATGGATATGGGTCTAAATTTGATGTCAACTGGACCTGCAATTTGTTTTTTGTGTATTTGACCATCCCCAACGTTGCTCCCAATACCTCAGATAGGAAAAATGGGCGATAAAGAGGTTCAATTACCTCTTCTGGCTACGATTCACCTACAACAGATTGGAGCAACCCTGCCAAATGGAGGTCAATAATTTTTAGCCATAGGCATCCATAGGCCAGAAGGCCATACCCATCTGTAAAATTATAAACCAAATGATTCAGTCCCATCTCCAACTCCAACCTGAGAGGCTCTCCGCAGCAGCCCAAGTTTTCTCCGGCTGGTTGAGCCGCCGTTGCGGAATCAAACCAGTGAGGGATGGAGATGCGGACTCAAAAACTATTGGTGGTAGACATTACCAGTTGTCCATACTTCAGTGATATACTTTGGGAATCGACAGCAAATCGGTTTGGCAACGGGAAAAAAGGGGAAAAAAACAAATGAACACGATCATGTCTTGGGCCATCTATATATAAAGTTGATAGTTGATACACTGGCAATGTTTTTGTTTGTAGAGGTTTGAATGGGACAATCATCGAACTAAATGAACGGATTTTGCAGAATGATTAGTCAGCAATACCAGCTGTTACAATAGCTGCGATGTCTAGTGGATCACCATGGCCCCCCTGCTAAAATCCGTTGTAATACCCTATGGTAATTTAACATAGACCCTGACCCTGGAAAATTACCCGTGAAGGTAGATGATTTACCTATGAACTGTTTCCATGCCATGGCCATTTTCTATAGCAAACTGTCAGAGGGTAGCGACTATCACCGTATTATCAGATGTCCAAGGCAAACCTTCACTCAGCTACAGTCAATGTTTGTCTGAATTGTCTATATTCATATGTAAATCTACATAAAACACACATATGCATACATACCTACACCTCTATGATCGTTATCTAGATAGGTCAATGGATAGATACATAGATAGAGATAGAAAGAGATAGATAAAAAGATCGATATGTTGACATGAATATACATATACGTACCGTATATCAATCCACGTACACGTATGGTTACATTTGGGTATTATGTACATATATGTATGTATGTATGTATATATATATATATACGCACTGGCATATCCTTATGCACCAATACATATCCTCGTACCTGCAATTTCATCGTACATATCTGTGTGGGTCTGTCTGAAGATAGGGTCACCCAAACCCCAACGGTTTATCATAATGTGTTCATGAACATTGCAATGGTTGGGGGGTTACACGTTAGGATAAACTCACATGAATCAACCGACATCCAATCACTGATTTTCGTAATCCCCGAAAAGATGCCGAACTGTGTTTCCAAGATGGTCCTTCGATGATGTGTCCTGTGTCCTCTAATACTTTCCGGGTTTCCAAGGTACTTTCGGCATCTTTGTGGGGGTTCCTGTAGGATCAAAGGTACCTTTTTTCCGCTTGCTCTGACCGTGCCATTTCCGCTCTTGCCACTGCCTGGATGAAGCGCCAATAAAATGTTCAATCATAACCAGAACGTGGGAGAATATCCATCCAATGTAGGTATAACAAGAATAAACACGAAGATGATGTTAACGGGAAGAGAAAAAGAAGAAGAAGAAGAAGAAGAATGATAGAGGATATTATGGATACAAGTAAAACCCGCACGGGGCGGGTGGCGGAAGTTTCCAAGAGCAAGGAATGTTGCACTATAGGATTGCAAGACAAGTTTTGCCTATAGCAACTGGAGTGAATCCTCACATCTTCGAAAACTCTGTTCTGTGAATTCCTCCTCATCTTGCCTTGCCTCACCACTTTCAACTGTGGCCACCAATTCTGAGCTCTTCGGGGCTCTTCTCAGACCATCTCAGCTGTTCTAAATTCTTCTCACAACTCTTGGCAACTGTTCACAAGCTGTTTCATCTCTTCCCACCTCAGCTAAACTCGTTTCACCTCTTCTCAACTCTCCTCGCCTCTTCCCACCTCTTCTCAACTCTTCTCAACGACTCTCACCTCTGCCCACCTTCTTAACTCTTCTCAACTCGTCTCAGCTCTTCTCACCTCTTGCCATTTTTTCCAGCTCTTCTCACCTCTGCTCAACTCATCTCGCCTCTTCTCAACCAATCCCAACTTTTCTCACCTCTTCCGCTTCCCACCTCTTTTCACAGAGAAGCTTTTAAAGTACCTCAACAGCTGCAAACTAGCATAGCACAGCGTCAGCAACAACAGAGAAAAAGTCACCTGGAAGCCTCAGTTCCAACACGCGCGCAGTTCGAGCAGGAATCCGTGCTGAAACGGCGATGCCCGCACCCATAGCGCCTCTAAGCAGCGGAACGTCCGCGTACCCGAAAAGACAGCCTGTTTCGTGCAAATCCTTAAACATTCAAATCTCATCTTTGATGTAGTTCCGATGCGATCTAGCAACAGTTGCCTCAGCACCATAGCATCACAACACACTGGAAACAAGTCGCCTTGATGCAACATTTCCAACGCACAAAGGACGGCAAAGCCAGGGGGTCCGCAACGGTCGCGCAAACTCACCAACAATTCCTATAAGCAACCTGGCGCGTGCCGGGCACTACCTGGTATAGCAAATTGTTGGCTATTACCAGAGGGCACCTTATATAACCCCAAGCCCAAGAATAACTGTTTCTGAACAAATCTACCAACTGTTGTCATCCATTCGGTCTGAAATGCCTGCCCACAACAAAAATGACCCAATAAATTTTGGTCGTTCTTAATATCAACCATCCAATACTGTAAATTGCGGGTAGTGTTGAGCTATACCCTCTGCTATTCAGATCTGGCATGGTGAAAAATCCACCATTTCGAAGCATGATTTTCCCAGAATCTAAAAAACTCCATGGCTGGTTCGAGGATTTTCCAGCAGCCCGCCGGATAATGTTTGTTTGATGACATGTTCATCCAATAATCCCATGATGGATAGGCTAACTACACATTGAAACCCATTGAGAATCCCATAACCATGGGACATTATTACCCATGATAGGGCATGATTCATAGTTGTTGCATGTTATTGCCATCGGTAATGGATAGGTTCATAATTAGTGTCCCCACCTTCCCCATGGCTGCCATGCCACTCCGCCTTCATTCATCCTTCACGGTCTCCTAGGGATGGATCATGCAACGATTTTTAGATGGCTAAGTGGCAGAGGGACCACATACCATAAAGCCAAGCGCAGTAAAATCGGTTGGAGGCGCGCAACTTCAAAGATATCATGTCCCAAGTCATAGTAGATCAGATATTCCATTCATTTTCTGCTAGGATGTGATTCAAATATCACTAGCGGACGGTGTCGTCATTATTTTTCCTCTGGTGAATTGCACTTCCTGGCCCTACACAATGCAACGTGGCACCAACCTGGCTGCAGCCATTCCCCTGGGGACGCCAGACTGTTTGAAGACCTTTGAAGCTCTCAACAGGTACCTGGGATGTAGGGATGTTACCCTTGTTTGGCAATCCTCGGTGAATTCTATCTGCATTGTCTACGTGTGTGTGTGTGTATGTGTTGATGTGTCTTTGTATCTGAATTATACCAGTAGTACCGCACAAGGCGGTGACGGAAGTTTCAAAGATAGGAGCACTATGGGAAAGGTTGAGTTGCTGGCTGGAGTGTCGATGACGGAGTGACACGTGGTTGCAGCGTCGATGTTTGACTGCCACGTTTTGATGACTTCACATACTCATCCATCTTTCTTTTTGTCTATCTATTCGTTTATCTGACTGCCTGTCTGCCTGTCCATCCCATGTTACCTTGCTATCCTTCTATCTATCTTTCTGCCTATCTGTCTGTCTAACTATCTAACTGTCAATCCATCTATATATCTACCTTTTCTTTCTTTCTTTCTTTCTTTCTTTCTTTCTATCTATCTATCTATCTGTCCATCTAATTATCTATCTATCTATCTATCTATCTATCTATCTAATCTATCTATCTATCTAATCGAATCGAATCGAATCGAATCGATTCGAAACCAATCGACCCCAATCTGATCTAATCTGATCTAGTCTAATCTGATCTAATCTAATCCGATCTAATCTTTCTAATCTAGTCTCATCTAATCTGATCTAATCTAATCTAATCTAATCTAATCTATCTGGTCTATCCTACCTATCCTACCTATCCTACCTATCCTTTCTATCCTATCTATCCTATCTATCCAATCTATTTGTTTTAATCTATCTAATCTAATCATATATATATATATATTTAACATAATTAGGTGTGTGTATATATATATAATGTGTGTGTGTGAGCTCGGCAAAATCCTTTACATCTCAGTAGTTGGACCACGGCTTATAGACGGCCGTGGGGTTTTGGGGGGTTTTGGGGGGTTTTGGGGGGGGCTGATAACGTTCTTGGCTGCCCGCCTTTCAAGATCTTCTCTTGGACTTGCTGCTACGCTATGCACTCTTCTCTTGCACCGTACCCTGCCACACGCTATCAGCTTCTTCTTGTAACTTGCAAGACACTCTT
>Ga0126342_10011544_pt1 | contig 15774 bp, 16 predicted proteins | sample Cyp1metagenome_FD_92528 | JGI IMG/M metagenome (GOLD analysis project Ga0126342, IMG submission 92528) | Coral microbial communities from Lord Howe Island, Old Settlement Bay, Australia - Cyphastrea 1 metagenome | ecosystem: Host-associated > Invertebrates > Cnidaria > Coral ... | reverse complement strand
ATTATATATTATATATATATATTATATATATATATATATATTATATATATATATATTATATATATATATATATTATATATATATATATATTATATATATATATTATATTTATATTATATTTATATTATATAATTATATATATATATATTATTTTATATTATATTTATATTATATATATATAATATTGTATATATAATATAATAATATATAATAATATATATAGATATATCATATATATATATTATTATATATATACATTATATTATATCTATTATATATATATATTGTATATATGTTATTATATGTTGATATTTAAATTTAATATGACATAATCAAAACATGCTGATATTTAATAGGAATTTAGTGGGAAAACCATTGGTATTTGGGTTCCTCCAATGTTAGAAACCACCATTTGGTGGCAATGGTCGGATGGGAATTGGTTCACCATTTGGGTACAATTGGGTATGGGTCAAAACGATCAACGGCCCCAAGAAACTGGATGCAACATCACCATTGTGTGGGTCCTAATGGGATCCCAATGTTGATCCATTTAGAAGTGAAATGAGAGCTTGACATTGACAGGTCATGAGGAGCATACAGATCCGGTCCTGAGGGTTGTTGGCATCTGACGTATAGCAACTGGAGACTACGTACATGCGGATAGTGACGGATAGTGTTCTTAGACATGAAGATGTGGTAGCAGCTGTTGGGCCCGGTTAGATTAGGCAGCTGCATAGTCAGATTAGGCAGCCAGGCAACACATAACGCAGCCAGATTAGTCAAATGGCGGGGAATTCAAAGCTCGTTGATGTTGATCACAATAGCTGCCAAGGATGCGTCGAATCCATTCCTCTATCCCAGTGCAGTCTGAAGCTCAACATCTGAATCGTTGGATCCAATGGTTTGCCCCGCTTGCTGCGACCAAGGAGCAGCAAAGAAAGTACCACCTGCCGGTACTCCACCGTGGCTTCTTGCCACATTTTTGTTGCATCACCAATGGTGCACAAGTGAAATTATCAAACGTGTTTAGCTTTCACCTTCACTTAAGTTCACAAGTTCAAAAACAGCTGCGGCAGTCCAATGACACCATCCCAGCTCCAGCTCCAATTACATTCTTATCCAGCTGAGGTTATGATTGCTGGCAGAGCTGTTTGGGTGCTGGCATTTGCTCGGATTTCTGCGGTGAGGGCAATGCTTGTTGCCGCAAGGCGCCAACTCGCTGAGATCGCTGTGGCTGTGCGGATGTTTCGAGACTGGGGGGTCGCTGTGTGTTATAACCAGTTGCTTTCCCCAATGTCTGTAGTTGTTGACACAAAAAAACAAGAACAGCACAAACAAATGAGTGGCATTTATGAATTATATAATTATATAATATTATATATGGATATATGGATATATGGATGGATGGATGGATGGATGGCTGGATGGATGGATGGATGGCTGGATGGATGGATGGATGGATGGCTGGCTGGATGGATGGATGGATGGATGGATATATAGATAGATAGATAGATGATTTGCTGAAACTGATTCAACTACAACATCTACTTAAGCGCAACTTTGGAAATGGTTTGGACTGTGAGCAACCTCCGCAGCCTATCTTACATCAAGCCCAAAGCTTGGCAGGCCATTTGGTATGTCTCAAGAGCACCTGCAGATAATCTGCAGATATGCTGAATAATTTAGGTGAGACATGGTGAGACCAGATTTCCATTTTTTTGACTTTTGAGATAAGAGATACGATGTGAGCAAGTAGCAACTCACGGTGATTGTTGCCAGATATAGACTTTGCACCATGCAAACATATGTGTATCATGTTCTATCTTTCACAGTAGCATTAGCTTTTTCTTTAGCCAAGCGATATGATTGAACCAGTCACGGTTGAGTTGAAGTTGCATCGCCTCTCCCACGCACATGAAGGGCTCGGCCATTGCAACCGTCCTAGTGGGGCTGGCAGATGCTTGGCAGAGTTGGTCCTTGCCAACTTGGCTGGACTGTGTGGGATCTACGTGGACTGCAGCGGAGGAGTCTGTGACGGTTTACAAAGTGCTGTCTTTTGCCCTTCCTGAAGCTTTGGATGGTCTACCAGGTGGCTCTGGCGCTACACCATTTGGCCAACATCTTCAACACCAAAGTGGGATCTTTTGAATTTGAGACCCCAACAAAAAAACACCCAAATTTGTGTGATTCATTTGATTTGGCACCCCAGTTTCGAGCCGAGGTCTTGCTTCAGACATCTCCGACAAAGAATCGGGATGTTTGTTTTGGGAACTGCTGCGATCCCGCCCAGACCCCTTGTTGTTTCGGCTTCTTCAGAAGCAACCCGTGCTGAGTTTGGTCCTATCAGACTTGGGCCAGTTGGTCACTGACTTTGCAACAAACACCACGGATTTTTCTGGTGATTTGACATTGGAACCCTGGTTCCAAGCACACTGTGAGAGTGGCGTTGTGTACACGATGAGAAGTGAAGACTGCCAAAACAACGACTTTCGCACTGCCGTTTTGGAGCAGCAACACCACTGGAAGACCGTGGCAAGTGGTTTGTATAGCCGCTTGGTTTTCAGAAGCTGCTGGATATCCTTTTTCCAGATTGTATCCGTAGCTGCCTTCAAAATGTTTTGGGTTAGAGATGTTTGGAGACATGTTTAGACCATGTGTCATTGCTGAAGTCACCCTTTTGCTTTGCCTTTGGTGCAGCTCTTCCCTTCCGCAGTTGGTCTACAGCCGCAGATCCCAGCTATCTCAGCGCAATTGGCCAGAGCCATCCAAATTGCCGTGGTGGGGTCCCACAGCGGCCTCTCCCTGGGAGTCTCCAACGCGCTGTTGGAGGCGCTTCGTGGTGAGACTCAGGCGTGACGGAGGGAGGCAAGGGAGCTGCATGGGACAATATGGGACATGATCAATGACAGAATCGGATGACACATCTACAAGGTTCTGCAGCTGCACCAAGACTACGTCACAATTATCAGAAGATATAATGTATGTAATTATATGCACGTATATGCACGTATACATACGTATACATTGTACTGGGATATTGGGGGGCGTGGAACCTTGCTTCCAATTGGTTCCTTGCAAACACCATTGCAATCACGGAGCGCGTCAGGTTCACCTTGCATACTTCGGGCACTGGGCATGGTGCCAAAATGTGGACAATTGCCAGGAGCCGCAGAACTAAGACAACTATTCGATACCTTGCATGTAGACCTAAAACCCTCAATTGAGCCATCAACGATGTGTATTTGCCCTCGTATTTTAAACATTTTAAAACATGTTCAATTTTTTTTTCCTTGTTTTACTCATGGTTCATCGGTCAGTTGGGTCACGGTATGTTTGTAACCAGGTTGAACAAATCTGCAGGAGCGATTTGACTTGAGCTGAACTCTTTATATCTCTTTATCACTTGTCCTGGAAAGAACGGCCTCACACTACAGTATCTTGCCTTTTTAGAGCCTCCAGTCAGACATGAATGGCTTTGTTTCGCTGTGCCAGACGCCTTGAGGACTTCCCTTGAGACTCCCTGCCCTGCCAGGAACCCCTCGCTTTGATGTTCCAAGCGTATCAACAAGATTGGGCAGAGTCTGAAGATGAGAAAAATGAAGCGAAATACCAGGAGTTGCTGATTCAACTTTCAAGTTTTTTACAGAGTGGAGCCCCAGCAGAGCTACTTCAACCAGATCTTTTCCTTTGTACTCGTCCTTTCCTTTTCTGCTGGCTGCTTCGGGACTTGTGGCCCGTTGGGCTTCCACAAGTTCCCATGCTGCACTACTACAGTGGGCCTTTGTTGTTCGACACCACTGAAGCGCAGAAGCTGCGGGTCCTTCAGGTATTTCAGCAAACGGTCTTGACATCGAAGTTGGATTTGGTGGTCTCTGGCCACAAAAAGGGAGTCGCGTTTTGTATGCATTTCCAGAGGGGCGTTTTGTATACTGTAGACATTTGGATTTGTAATATCCTTGAATGAATGTGTGCTATCTGCGGGTTCATGGCCTTGTCATGCCTTGGACACTGAGAATAGGATTGGTGCAGAGTTTTGCGAGTGAACAAACTCCACCAATCTCCATTGGATTTTGCGACAGTGACATGCTGGAGAATTTGTCCCCACCCCAACATGCACTTTGTGACGGAGCTCAAGTTTGCCGAAGAAATGCAAAAGATCAGTGCACATTTCATTGGTCATGGTTTAAGGATGTTTAAGGATGTTTAAGGTAAGTGCACAAAAATGAAAGACATGAGGAATCTTTTGGAGGAACAACCCCAGTAGATGTCACGATGTCTGAGGTTTCATCTTCAGTCCTGCAGAGTGCGTGGATGCTGTCCATGGCTGGGACGGCAGTACCTTACGTTCGGCCTCATGCCACCAGCCTACGTGGGCTTTATGTACCGCCACAGGCGGCTCGGATGGTCGACGAAAACCTGCTCTGATTGGAAGGTATATATCCTGATTGGTGCGGATTTTTTTAATCATTTGAGTTTCAAGACACGAGTTTTATATCGAGTAATACTTGTTGGGTTATTAGTTGGGTTACTTTAAAGTTCCACCGTGCTTTGGCCTTTGGGTCCACACCTTTAGCCTTGATAAATTACAATGAATAGCTAGCTATATAACAAGTATTTTTTCGTATGTTTATAGCATGTCAACCTGTATACAGTAAAAAATACTGGCAGCTATAATATCACTCTATACATATATAATACATATATATATATATTTACATAGTTATATAGTTATATAGTTTTATATATATATTATAACATATGTTAATATTATATATATAGTCATCCTGGAGTAGATAGAACATAGCATGTTCAACCGATTTAAATTGGGATTGAGTTCGACAAATCCATGCATTTTCTATCTACTTCAGGATATTACAGTATACATATAAATAATATATAAGTTCATTTTCCTTTCAGTTTGTCGTACATCCTTATACATAGTATTTGATTATCATATGTGTATATCATAATCCCAATTAATGGATATATTTACAGGTGTATATATATATACATACATAATACATATATATATATGTACATAATACATATATATATATATACATACATAATACATATCTATAAATATATATATATATATATACATACATTATATATATATATATGTAGATCCATTCAATCTACTTATACAGTTTAACTAGACTCGGTCCTGAATTGCCAAGCCTTCCCCAGGGGCAGATGAATGGCATTCGCGCCCTGGTCTTGAGGAGCACATGGGTCACTTGTCTGGCAAGAACTTAAGGGTGAAACTCATCACCAAAGTTTCGAAGAGATCCAGAAATTTGGTGAACACTACTAAACTACTGTAATCACTCAGTGGTTTTGTGGTAATCACCCAGTGGTTTTGTGGTGATTAACTACTGTAAACTACTAAACTCTGAATTCTAGTGGTTTTGGGGTACCACTGGTACCACCCAATTTCTACATCGTTTTTGGATTCTGATTTTTTAGGTCCAATGATCATGTGAAATAGCACCAATTTTGTGACCCCAAATTGAGTGGATTCAGTGCATTTCACATCATTTCAAATGGTACATTTTTTCGGCAGGGAAAGATGGTGACACGTCAGGATGAACCCTTGGTCTGTTTTTTTCAATACTTGGGATACCACCCAGGAAGTTGCATGGGAAAATTATGGAAAATTAATGAACATGATCTCAAACATTCTCAAAGTGTTCATGCAGACAAATTCACCTGAAAATATCACCCAGATGACTGCAGGTTGGTCGCGTTGGACCTCCGAGGTTGGATCCATCATGGCACAAGCGTTTCAGAAAGTCTTTGCAGAGATGGATGCGGAAAATCCCAGTGGAGTCACCCTGGAGTGGCTGGGGGCTGGCAAATTCCTGTCATACCAGGAGATTGCAAACTTTCATGCCGCACTGTTCTTGCCAGAACAGCCAGACAAGCTCACGTGACCCGGCGGCAGTGCTCAACTCGGCACAAACACTTGAGCATTGGGAATGAGCACATGCCTGAGAGAGTGTCATGGTGCGTCATGTTTTCTTTAGTCCTGGCTACTTGCAAGAGCTAGGGAGCCATTTTGAGCCATGCTCACACAACCGCATGCCAGATGCCAAGCCTGCCAAGCCAGAGGTTTTGGGAGCAATACGAGATGTCTATGCCGCTGTGGCTACCTAGCTCTTCCTGGTGGAGTAAGATCCACTCCATCGGCGAGTTTCGCTACTCGGTCTTCGCGCACCGCTGGTCCGCGGAGCTCCCGGAGCTCGCGGAGCTCTCAGCAATCGGAGCCTCAAAGAGCTGCTTTCCGCAGCCTGTGTTCTTTGAGACGGACGAGCCCAAGCGGCATTGGAAGATAATTGTTGTTGGGTTATAATATATATATTATATAATTATATGATATATAATAATAATAATAATAATACTAATAATAAATAAATAATAATAATAATAGTAATATATATATATACACTTAAGGTACACTTTCACAGGAGATTCAAATTATAATATGCCATTATGGGGATGTAGTGGGATATAGTGGGGATATAGCCAAAAAATATGAGGATGTTTGTCTTAAAAGAACTGTCATTATACCATGTGGAAAATCATGATGAACCATCCAGGGTACCATGGGGCACCCCATTTTCAGACCAATCCAGATAAGTATATGGTTGGGTTACGTCATAACATAATAGATATATATATATATATATAATATATATATATATGTATATATATATATATTTCTATTGGTCTGAATTTGATGCATGCTGCAAGTCGATGGGAGATGCTTTGATTGCTTTGATTGCTGCACATTCATCAAGCAAACGTTGGTGTCATTTTCCAGTGTTTTGAGGACTTGGAGAAGTTTGAGATGAACTCTCCCCTTGCTCCAGCTTTTTGGTTCCTTGGCCACAACGGGACATCTAGTGATTGATGTGATTGTGGTTTTTCAGCGGAATCGCAGACACAATAGCTGCCTGAATTCTGTCAATGCTTGGAGTATATCTTTTAATTAGAGGTTCCTGGGCTGTGATCTTATTTTGGTGTCCAAGCCGATCACCTGTCACCATCTGAGGTACGAGCTTACGGACTACGCACTGTTTCCACATTTGCAGCAGTTCAACTCCGCTGTGGAACTGGTCAACCAGCTTCTGGCCGCAGATTTCTTGGAGATCCATCGAGCAATGGCTGGGAATCCAAGACTTCCAGCAGATCCGGGGCCGGGGCGGTGAGTTCCGAACGGGCTACTTCCAGCAGCTTATCGATGTTAGGATTCAGCCATTGATTGGGGTTTGATAATTTTGGTCCCATGTCCCATCTCCAGATCAACAATGATAATGATAAATGACTGATGAATCAAAAATAGGTCTTGATAGTGACAATGATAATGATTGGTGATCATGATAATGATTGATATACATTGAAAGGTCTTGATAATGATTGATGAATAAAAAGGATACAAAGGGACATGACTGGGCTTTTGTACACGGGTGGTCACCGGCGGTTTTAACCTTTTTGATGGCAGAGATGCAATAGCTAGAAAAGCTCCACGTATCGAATGTTCGCAAACCCTTTTTCCCGAAAATGACCCAACTGTAGGAAAATATACCATGGAGCAAATGGGAGGTGGCACTGATTCACTTGATAGTCAAGGGGCTTTGTGCAAACATGTGCTATATCAATCCCTAAACTGCGAAATCCCTTGCCTAATGTAATTGCTTGCCATCATGTGAAGTAAATGCCCCACTTTAAAGCACAACCCTCATGTTAACCAGATCTGGTGATCCTCCCACGATATCCCCACGATCCAACGAGGCCATTTTCAACGAGGACACCTGGCAACGTTCTGCGTCCTTCTACCGCGCCGCTGTGGCGTCCTTACTGTCGCCTCGACGTGGTCTCGGTCTCACCACGGAGTTTCTGCCACAGCCCACAGATGCAGAGTGGACTGAGATCTGCGGCAACAAGTCAGAAACTCCCTGGGAGTCGAGCTTGGCTTAGCCCCGTGGGAGTATGAAATTCATTGAAATTCATGTATAAATGGATGGAAATAAGGAATTTTCCATTGTCATCTTTAAACCAATCCTGATGGCATATGATGGCATCATATACGGGGATAGAATCAATAAGTCTGAATTTCCTGTGGTAAAACCAAACACATAAACCATCACCAAGTTTTATCAGAAGTTGACATGCAGAAATAAATAGCCTAACAAACCATACTCAATTAGAGGTCCATGCCGTTGTCAACACCTTCGCCCGGTGCCAGGGAGCCACCAACGATCCACCGGAGTGTGCAAAGATCACAGACTTCTGGACAAATCATCACGAGTGTGTCAGCAACCCAGCACGAACTGAAGCGCAGCAGCTGAATGTGAGGGGCTTGCGATCAACAAATCAGTAGATGCCGCGGTGCCAAAACATGTGACATGATGCGCTGAATGTAAGAATACAAGATGAGAAGATGATCCTTTAGTTGTCAAACATGTGGTCGCTCCTCTGTTTTTTTTCCACATTGACATGGACACTTTGTATTGAACTGTTGTCATGACGTGGATGCCAGGTGAAACCAGTGGTGCAAATCGAGGTGAATCACTTCGCACAGGAGATTTCTTCTTTCGACGGCATTCAGATTCAATGGATCTCCTGAAAGAAATGACATAAAACTAGACTTTGAGAATACTTTGAGCTATGTTGAGTATGTTTGTTGTTATTTGTGAGCCAAGTTGGCTTCGAACTGATGATTCCTGCAAGGGTTATAGTAGATATATTTGAATCCATACCATTTTATAATATTTTATAACTAATGGAGTTTATCACAACCAACAAACTTAGGCCCCACATTGAAGACCTCACCATTTCTGTGGCTCCAGTCGTCCAGGACTGCTGGGAGCGCTGCCAAATCGGTGGCGACTGCAAGTGGTGTGGCAGTGGAAGTTCCGCTTGCTGCGGCTCAGCGATGTTTCGTGGATCCACAAGCCCTCGTAGCAGCAAGGGGGTTCAGTCAGAACCCAGAACAAACCCATATAATCATAGATATCTCGCGTACATCCCATGATTTTCCTATCTATATTATATAGTTATTATACCATACCATATATATATATATTATATAATGATTACTGTATAGATATATCGCCTAGATACCCCATATATAAGCCACATTCATATAACCCACATCTCCACCCATCCATTGTTTCGGATCGACATCCACTCCGCGTCCAGCGCCGAGGTCGAAAGAACAGCACCTTAGATCCGCCGGAGTGTCAGGGTGTGGTGGATTGGCCCACGGACAGCTGCTTGTCGGGTTCATCCACCAGAAAAGCCCCAACAAAAACAGAAACAGAGAGAAAATGCTGGAAGCTCCTACTGGAAAAATGGTAATGCTGTGATGCTGGAAACTTTTGGATCCTTTTGGAGATGAGATTAATCACTTACCCTTTGGTGATTTAGCAGTTTGGTGGTGTTTAGTCTGCCTATTCAAAATGGTGGTTTTCCATAGCTAGGTCAAATTACCATAGTGTAATATTAAATACCACCCCAATTTTGGGGGCCCCAAGTCATGAATAGATCCAACAACTAGGTTTGCAATTCGGGTGTTTAATATAGGGGGAAGGGATTATATAAGGCAAGGGGGATTCAACCAACAGCTCGACAGCATTTTTTAAAGGGTTCATATTAGGGGCAGATCTTCACCACCAACGCTGGCACCAGTAGGGGTCACCTGGATGGGGGGTTGATGGTGCTGGTGCTGATGGTTTGGTTATGATGATGCAGAAATGTCACAAATGAGTGTACTGGAAACCAGTCAGCGAATTTCATATGTTCATCCCAAGTTCCCAAGGATTCTGCAGAGCAGATTGAACTGCACGCCTTCTTAGGACATCATACCTGCGTGACACCTGTGAAGGATGTCGAAGTGAAACATGAGGGTCAGGACTGCAAACCGTGAAAAACGCATATTTTGGCCCTGGGATGGAAAGTGGTTGGTCATGTTGGTCTGTGTGACACATTACTGAATCACAAAGTGATCATTGCAGCTGTGGCAATGTACCGAGGTTAGGCCGTTTTGGTTTGCGGATTCGTGGTTGTTGCGCCACGGACTCATCATTTTTCGTTGCATTTGAGCTACTTGCGCAACTCGAGACCTTCCGCAAGCAACACAAAAAAAACACTAACGAGCATTAACGCGCAAGATTTTCCAGTTGAGCGACGCTAACCCTTTGTGCAAGCTGAAGTGTCGTGCACGTATGCGATGCAAAGTCTCTATAAGTTGCGGCGTAGGGCATAGGCATTCCCTTATTGCCTTTGGAGAAAGAAGACCTTTTGATGCTCAGTTGGCAGACCAAACTTGAAAAACTATGACGTCGCCATGATTTTCAAGGCCCAAATAGGTCCGAAAAACACAATGTATCATGCCTTGGCCACAGCATGCCACAGCTGTTTGCGATGGTTTCTTTATTGACCTACTCTGGTCCTAAGCAAGCGGCTCCATAGATAGGTGACATGAAGTTGCAAATAATGTCCATGTGCAGCACCAGTTTCCATCAAACCAGTTGCTCCACCAGGAAATCCAGGTTGGATTGGTTGGTTGGTGCCAAACATGCGGCTCGAAAATGGAGTACAATGGACTCACAACCCATCCATTCTGATTAGTAGCCTGGTCACCCCTTGAACCATGCGACACTAACTAGTGTTGAAACGCTGCTTCAAATTGCAAGAACTTAGACTCTGCAAGTACCTAGAAAAAATATAGACATGTGGTAACTTTTGTATATCCATTATTCCGGGACTTTTACCCACTTTACTTGTACTTGAAGGGTGGACACTGGCAGTCACAGGATACATTTCATAATATTTCATAGGAAACTGGTAAGGATGTGCCCATACAAGGCACAGTTGCATATATAGAATGACATCTCTAGAATCAAGCCGCCGTCCAGTCTGTTAGACCCAGATCTCAGTGAGGACTGCTTCGAATTTTGCGGAGGCCGAGGGTCCTGCAATTGGCACCTTGGCCGAGATCCCTGTTTTGGGCCCTTGGCAGCGCATGATTTTGTTTGAGAAGCCAACATTGTGAAGAGACAGAAATGAGATACTGTACTACTCAATCTAAGCTTAAATAGGCATGCTTAATCACGATTCTGTTGGTTCACATTCACATTATTGGGTTCATTGCCTACTGCAGCCATGGAATCAAAATATTGCAGAAGCTCGATTCTGTATTATATGTAGTATAGGGCAAGCTGCCAGTAATGAATCATTGAAAGAAGGTTTTCCTGCCAATACTGGCCCGAAAGTAGTCGTTGTTTGGTCTTGATGGGTTCGCAGTTTTTTTTCTCTTTGATAATATAGGTTGAGATATTTGATACTTGACTCTGCCAGATTGTGTACATGTCTATTGGTTTGTGCCCCATTTTGGATATATCCAATAGTCTATGTTCGCTCGTTTTGAAGCCAAGTGGAAATGGATACACTTAAGCAAGCAGCTATGCACCAGTCAGACACATGTGAACCCTCCAAGGTGCGGTGAAGGCAATGCATGTTGCAAATATGGAGACCATTTTGATGTTTCGGAATGCCGTGCTGTGGTCTATTACTCTACTCTGGAGTTGCTCGGCTGTTTTTCGACTGCGTCTCAGTTCGAATGGGGGAAGTGGTAGCATCAGCGCCATCCTTGGCTCTCATGCGTTCATGGGAGGTGAGAAAAGGACTTCGATCTACAATAGCGGCATATAGAGACTTGACATTCATCATTCATACATTTGGATGCTGGGTCCAGCGTTTGTATACGCAGCTTTTTGCATTAGCAAGCCGCAACACCCTTTGTGTCAGAAGTATCGCACATCCACCGCTCTCATGGCAGAGACGAAGTCGACGAAGTCGGTGCCGTTCCAAAAACGGCCCTTTGCCGCGATTTTGGTGGCCTTGATTTTTATTCAAACTGTTCCTGGGATTTGCTGGACATCTTTTTTTGTCCATTTTTTTTGGCAAAAATTGTCCGAAGTATGTTCCTTTGAATCCACCAATCATGGGGGATCGACACTGAGAATCTTCCTTTATTTTTCATTATTGTTCATTGAAAAAAGACATGACCGTTTCTGGCCTTTCAAAAAGTTGTTCCAGGTTCTCGTGGAATGTTGTCTCATCCTCTGGCCCAGTCTTCCCTTGCTGTTGATCCCAGCCCCTTGGGCTCGGCGAATTTTCCTGCGCCTTGCCGGCTTTGGGCAAGCCGCCTGGCTAGGCCTGGCGGTCACGTGCCTGCGCTTTGTGTCGAAAAGCAAGATCTATATCCACTGCAAGGGGATGACCTTGCAAGAGATGCAGCAGATGTCAGGAGATCTGTTGATGATTAGCACCTTCAATAGGCAAAATGGACTTTTGGAGTCGTGAAGTTTTGAGTTTTAGGTTTTATACTGCATCTAGCCAATCGGTCCTTTTCTACAAGACATATTTCTTTATTGTGACATATTTCTTCGTTGAATTTGCAGAGTTTTCTGAAGGTTTTGAGCCAATCTTTTGGGACGCGGGTATAGGCAAAACAGTTTGTGAGCACGTAAATTGTTGGATTGATATGGATTGATTGGACATTAAGAGTCATGCAATATTCTTATGAAAGCCTTAAATCCTGCACTTGGAGAGTTGTTGCTTTTGTTTCTGGATTCAAAGTTATTGGTGTCAGTTTCTGTTTTTGCAAATCTCGCAAATTGGCTTAAAACATCAAGTCCAATTTTGATCTGATCACTCTGATCACCCTGATCACTCAAGTATGTCCTATCAAACCCAGATATACCTCTAGACTCTAGACTACAAACTACTGTAGCATGGACCCCATTCATTTAGAATTATATACCCGTTTTCACGTTTCAACGTTTCGGGTCAAGGTATAGATGCATCAAGCTGTGCGGGCTCATTCGCCGCCGGACCAAGGTAATCATCCTTCCCGGATTGATTGGATGTTCCACTGGGCTGTGGCCATTGCTCTGGGTCGATTGGCCAATTTGAAGATCGTCTTGAAGGATGCGTTGCGCGTAGCTCCCGGCTTCGGCTGGGCCATGCAGTGCAATTCTTATCCATTCGTGTGTCGAAAGGATCGCAACAAAGACTTGGAAACCCTGCGGCGCGTGAGCTTTCTAGGTGGCGGCCTAAAGTTGGCCCTGTTGCTGTTCCCAGAAGGTACGGATTTGAGTGATTCCAATCTGCAGAAGAGCCATGCACATGCCGAAAAGGAAGGATTGTCGAAATACACGCAAGTACTGCATCCAAGAACTGCCGGATTTGAGACTGCTCTGTCGGCAATGATGGAAGTAGCGAAGAACAAACAGGCAGAGAAGCCATCTTTGTTGGATATCACTGTGGCCTATGTCCACCAAGTTCCAGGGGAATTGCCAAGCGAAGTGAAATTCTTTGGCAAAGGTGAGTGCGTTGAAGAGGTGCACATGCTGCTGCAGAGAATTCCGCTGGAGATGGACACGGCAGATGCTGGAAAGCTTTGTACGCAATTATGGAAAGAAAAGGAGGAGATGGGCTGAGCTTTCTCCCACCATGTTGCTTTGGTTCCTGTTTGCTGCAAACTATGTTTCACTGAAGTGGGAACTTGTTGTTACAAAATCCCATCTACACCACCTAAATCCGATAATTAATTTGATAAAGCCGATAAATTTATCATGGAAACTGATAAAATGGAGTCCCAAAGCCGATGATTTGACTACTGTATACAGCTGGTTGGGGTTCATGTTAAACTTCGGGGGCGGAGAGTTTCCAACCACCAGTTGGACCGTTTTCATCCCAGGAGATGTTGTGCAAGTTCTATGCGCCCTGCCAGACAGATGGCAAGCGCAGTGGCAACGGCCTGCCAGATCCATTTGCCCTTGCTGCAGATTCCAGCTGTCTTTGGGAGGATGCTCCCGGCGCCAAAGGTCGAATCTTTGCAAGCATCGCTGTAGCCTGGATTTGCGTATGGTGATTGCCATGATTGCCCTAGGTGAGGATATGTTGGGTCTGTCAGTGGTTTTAAAGAAGCCTGCAAGCACCTTCCCATCTTTCCCGTGTCCTTTTTTGGAACCAAAAAATCAACATTGCAATATATTGCAATGCGTCCAAGGTTGCTTTAGCCTGCGAACTGATCACACTGTATTTGCTTTGTACCTTGCCCTTGCTCCTGAACTTCTTCCTCTTCTTGGCCGCATGTGTCACCTTTGTGTTGGTCCAGAAGCTTGCTGGTGGCATTGACAAAGTGATCCTCCACCACGCAGACAAATATCCGGAACAGTTCGGACCGTCCACAAAGATTGACTGAGACAAGCAGCCGGCGATCTCCGAGAGCAACAAAGTCGGGCTGGATGATTTTCACAAGCCTTGATTGCAGTTATCCCGCAAGTGTTTCCAACAATCGGAATTCGGGCCCTTTCATGATGTTTGTTCATGTTTTTTCATGTTTTTGCATCCAGCTCACGACGCAGCCCGCGCAGTCAAATAGTGCAGACCTCAAGGTCGCCAGGATATCACGCACAGTGCAGCAACCGCAAAGTGTCAAAAAGTTGTTGCACACCTCCACACGATTCCACAGCACCCAGCCTGCAGTGTTTTTCGATCATCTGCAACCCCCTCCAGGTTGACCAACAATACGATGAGGTAAACCGGAGAATAAATCATATAAGCAATGCCTGCTATTTTACTGTGTTAAACCTTCAATTGGTAACCATTCCATGCTGAAAAAATGATCGATTATTGGCACTGCAAGTACAGTACTTGCAGAGCATCAGTCTGTTTGTGCTGGCTCCTTCCAGCACTGGAAAGCTGAGGCATCATGTTTGCGTGAAACCATCGTTTCCAAAGCCTTTGACAATGCCTGGACTTCCTAGGTGTGCAGGGTCCGTTATGCTGCAGGACAATAGCATGGGGGTGTTCCTAGAATTTCAAACTTTTTGTTGTTTTTTTCCTTCGAAATGATTTCACGGTTTGGGGCTTGGAGGTCCTCGTTTTAGTAATCACCCACATGAGAACTGCTAGCTGCGAAAGTCATCAATAATGTTTGGAAAAGTGTTCATTGCTTTGTTGTTGTAGGCCATCCATGCACTATCCAGAGTTCTCTTTCAATGTGAGAAACAGAGATGATTGCTCTTTGTCCTTAAGCCTAGGAACTAAAACTCGTCCTTCAACAAGCATCCCACTTCAAGTCCGCGTTCAGATTCAAAACCCTCGTTGTTCGATGATGAGTTTGGAGTTGTACTAACGCACTATGTATGATTTAAAACCCAGATCAATCAACCATTACTATATTTATGTTAATTATGATTTAATATATATAATTATATATATATATAATAAACTATACAGATTGTGGATTATATCAATGATATCCCCACCAAATCAGCAAATCCATTTTTTGATAAACTGGATGAATCAGCTCGCTTCGTCAGGGTCGACGAGACAGACTGCGCTGAAGGCCTGGTGATGGACCCCATCACAAGGCGCTGCGGCTTGTCACATGAGCCTCAGCTCTATACGTTCTACGTCTACAGGCGGCTTGCCCCGGATGGGGGTTGAGCGAAGACTAAGGAACTGTGAGATGTGTTTTTGTTGAAGAATCAACTGAGCAGACACCGAAAAACCTGAAGTGTTTTTTGTGACGGGGTGTGCACTTGAATAGAAATTTACATTGATGACAGTGATGGTGTATATATAATATAATGTCATATAATATAATATAAAATAATATAATATAATATAATATAATAATAACAATTATAATATAATGATAACAATTAATTATAAAATATGATTACATAT
>Ga0126342_10011543_pt1 | contig 15775 bp, 12 predicted proteins | sample Cyp1metagenome_FD_92528 | JGI IMG/M metagenome (GOLD analysis project Ga0126342, IMG submission 92528) | Coral microbial communities from Lord Howe Island, Old Settlement Bay, Australia - Cyphastrea 1 metagenome | ecosystem: Host-associated > Invertebrates > Cnidaria > Coral ... | reverse complement strand
TGCATGTTGCTACGCTGCAGAGATCTCTGGTATCCTTGCTACGTTACATGTTGCTACGCTGCAGAGATCTCTGGTATCCTTGCTACGTTGCATGTTGCTACGCTGCAGAGATCTCTGGTATCCTTGCTACGTTACATGTTGCTACGCTGCAGAGATCTCTGGTATCCTTGCTACGTTACATGTTGCTACGCTGCAGAGATCTCTGGCATCCTTGCTACGTTACATGTTGCTACGCTGCAGAGATCTCTGGTATCCTTGCTACGTTACATGTTGCTACACTGCAGAGATCTCTGGCATCCTTGCTACGTTACATGTTGCTACGCTGCAGAGATCTCTGGTATCCTTGCTACGTTACATGTTGCTACGCTGCAGAGATCTCTGGTATCCTTGCTACATGAGTATGTGCGACACAATCGTGGCGAATTTGTGAAAGATGTCCAGCGCGGCCGCTCCACCATCAAATGCCAAGCACTATTGATGCTGCGTGGACCAGCTGCAAACAATTCATCCCAAACTCATTGGGTGCCAGGCACAAAGATGTCATGTTATATGCCAAAATGTGGCAATGGCGCTTCATCAATAAGTACAAGAAGCTGCTTGAGAAGACTGCAGAGATGTTGCGAAAGATCGAGTGAAAAAAAGGATGCCTGAATTTGCCCGATCGAAATAGAGAAGAAAATTGTGTTTAACTGTAGTGAAAACACAATTTCCCCAAAACACACCCAAATTTGGACGTCCAAATTTGCCACTTTTCAAGTGACACAAATGGTTGCCTCGCTGTGGTAAAACACACATTTTCTTGTAAAACTCTATTTTCATGAGCACGGTTTTCGATCCGGCGGGATGTTTTTGTGCAATGGGCTCTGTTACCTGGATTGAGCAATTCTTAGTGCAGGTTAGCTCCCATAACACATAACACCTCACGTTAGGAAACACCTCCACACCTTTGGACAGCTGGGACGCACAGAGCCTGATGGATCTGGTGACTGAGTTGGGGGCCCAAAGTTGTATTCGCTGGTCACGGCCCGCACCTCAGGGAATGCATGGTTTCGCCACGGGGCCTACTCCATGAGAATCCAGCAGAAAACCCTTTGTGCCTCTCGCTGATGTGATGCAAAAAAAGCACTCAACGATCCAGTTGACTTGCGACGCCACCTGCCCTCCGGAGGCGTTGCCATCATTTCATGTGGATCTGTTGCAAGATTTGTAAACCCCTTAGGCATTGGTTTCGTGCTGAACTCCACCCATTCTGCTTTCAATTTTGGATACCTTTCGCAGCCAGCTTAGGATCACACTTGCCATCACCCGACCAGAAGGATGGATCTCAGCGGCCACGGCATGCTAGAGCCACATAGCCTCGCCTTCAAACCAATTCTCACAACCACCAGCATCAAAACATGGGAACTTGGATGGCTAGGAAATTCTAAGAACAATCTTGATTCTTGGCTGTTCCATGGTCGACCCAATGAACTGACCGATGCCCTTGAGTCTCCCCGGCAGCCAGGCAGGTGACTGCTGCCTGCGAGTGTCAACGAAATGTCTGTCTGCCAGAGATATCCTGCTCCAACACAAAAATTCACAATGCAGTTAAAGCCATCACTTGGCGTCAACACTTCAATCCTGCTTTGGACCTATGATTTCTCCCATTCTTTTGGGGCGAATCTTCGTTGCAAAAATCAAGGAACTGCGAGCTTCTATCCACTGCCAGCTGTGATATACTCCTCAAACCTCAGCAGGCTTGATGGAATTTGTCTTTACCATCAATTAATGCTACACCAGGCCTTGTGACCTCGAAACTTCAGCAGTAGCCTGGCAAGGTTCGTGGTTTCAACATGTTTCAAATCTCCAACTGCATCAGCAACACTATGAAATTACTATGAGTATCTATCATCAAATATGAACATCTATGATCTGGTTTCACACATTTTTGGAAAGACATTTTGAAATATACCATAACTACCATCTCACTTTCATGGGAGATCATACTAATCCTCCAAAGCTTTCCAGGCCCAGTACATGAAGGTATTCCAATGGTGTATGTTTGTGCAACGGGGAAGGAATGTTCTGGAGCGTGGGTTGGTTTCTCCACTGATTCCAAGTTTTTAAGAAACATTCCATATCATCATTATCCCCATTGTATCACCATTTACCATTTACGGCGAGTGTGTCAACCATTTGGGAAAGTTGCGAGATTCCCAAATCCTCCAAACAGCTGAAGTCGGTTGAATTTGTCGGTGGCACTCGTAGTCACCGCAGCGCCAGATGCACACCTCGGAGGTTGACAGCGAGACGTGTCCCTCGGATTGTTGCCACCGGGAATCGTTCCATAGAACCGACAGGTAATTGAACATACAATGAGAGTTCCAGATTTTGAAAGACTTTCTTGCAATTTACAAACACTTCACCTGCATTCGTGTCCATTGAATTTGCAATGCAGCTCTTGGATTTTGCCCAAATCGTTCCAAACCCAATCACCTGTCTTCATGAGCTGAACCAAACGTACTTGCGGCAGCGAGGCCGATCCTGAAAAGTACATCCCTGAAAGTGTTCGATCCTTTGAAGGTCATTCAAGGTCCAAAATCATAAAATCATCCTTTGATTCCAATTTGACCAAAATCATTCCATAAATTCAGCCTGTCAAAGGATCGCTATCTTCTACGCCAGAACGGATCCCGTGCCTGGCCATCGCTGCTGCCAGTGATGAGGTTTGACCCCCAGAACTGCACCGCCGACACGGAATCCTCCGATTATCATTGGGAGATGTGGGACAAAAAGTGCCAGCTATTTGGTGAGAGTATTGCATGTATTGTGTGGCACGACATCAATGAACCAAATGGAAATCCACCCACTGAACCAACAACTTTTTCGACAACTCCATCGAGCCATCGTTTTTCACCACAAATTTGACCACCAAAACCATCCAAACGATGTGAGACATCCACTCCTCGTGCTCCTGGAGTTCGCCCATCTCCACTCCCTTTGCAAGGTCAAAGAGTCGAACCTGAAAAGCCGCAGCCAAAGATTTTACCAAGGTTTTGGGTTTGAGAAAAAAAAATATTGCGGATCAAAAACCCAATTCATAGCCGTTTTGGAACTGGATTCTAGGTGGTACCGCTTTTCTGGACAAACCCATATGTTGCTGCATCACATTCTAATCAGTGAAAGGCTCATGTCAACTGGGAATGGGAGCTATCAAATTTAGGATCACCATTGATGAGTCTTCGCTTTTCACTTGGCTGGGTCTGAAGTGCTTCATCTGTGTGAGCATGTCTTTTCGCAGCACCAGGTTCACCATGTTTGAAACCAGCAAATCCGTATGATCCAAGGAGGTTTCCTGCACCGTGACATGTACTTTCAGGATGATCGTAGCTCAAGGAAGATCAACAAAATGAATCAAAATGAACATGTTAAAAAACTATTGGGAACATCTATTGATGATTGGGCTGATTGGGTCACTGCCTCGGTGAATTCTGCGGCTTATCTGGTACGGAGCCGAACAAGTGTTCGCCAGCGATTGAAGGTGAGATATGTGACACACATAACAAGTAATAACATTGAATGTATTTAAAACTGTTTATGCCTCTTCACATTCTTGAATACCGAGCAATTTTGTTACCGCAAGTTGCTGCTACACAAGTAGGGAATTCTACACCGAGAAACAGCATTGTCGGTGGCACCGGTCGCCAGCTTTCCGGTCTGGCAAGCTAGATGCCAGGGCAGCTGATTTTCGACAACAAAACCGATATGAAACTTCCAATGAGGTATCACATGATGCTGCGATGGGCGCCAAGCACGTCAGATTCACCTAGTTTATTCTTCACTTTCCACCTACTTAGTCTTAACATGTCTTAATATACTGTCGAAATTTGAACTTTTGGCAAAAATTAAAACACGTATTCTCTGCGATAAAGCCCCAAAATGGATTAGGCACCAAACTGATGCTTCATGTTTGAACATGTTTGAACATCTTTAGGCTCCACTATGACCCGCCCATATTTGCCCATGACTTCGCTCTCCTCGCCTCGGTGCAGTGCAAGGCCTTGACACAGCCCACGTGTGGTGCATAGCCAAAGCGTTGCGCCTCGGAGCGGCAATGGCAAAACAAATGGCAAAGCAAAAAGCATGTGGACTGAAAAAATAGGCACTTCACTAACTAAACGGCTTTAACCAACATTGAAGGTTTGAATTTGAAACCAGACACAGGAGATTTGGGTGATTGAGTGGAGACGTCAAGGTCAAAGAATCATGCGAGCTGATACCGAGCTTTGATGAATTCCTGTGGCCGCATCTTTCAACATATGGAGCCGAATCCAGTCGTGCCATCGTCACAAAGTCACAACCCAATGCTTTCTCCCTTGGCTCCCTTGGCTCCCCAGCGCCATCTTCGAGGCCAAAACCCAAGAGTCCACCGTCGTACCTGTGCAACGTTGGATGTCGTCAAAAGCTCGGACCAGGAATACCTAAGACACATATGGAAAATATGGAAATCTTCAAGCAGGGAACATGCGCAACAAATAAATGGCCTGTGATGGTGCATGTCCCAGAACAGTGACACACAAACCATGAGGAGCGGAACATGTTATCATCACTGATGCTTGGACAGTGGGGTCATCATGATCTGGGCACGTGCCAACTACCACTGTGGCAGCTGTTGCGGCAATCTCCTGCAGTTGGCCAAATGCCAAGCACGTCAAGGCAACTGATTTCGGTTCGTGGTTGCCCATGCAAAACGTTTTAAAGAAGTTGGGGGCTTTTCGAAGTATCTTGCAACAATTGCACAACAATTGCATTTTGTACCCAGAATTCCGGTCCATCCCTTCCATCCATTCCAAATCCAATGTTTTTTGCCTTGGCTCATCCGCCACAACCAATCCCACGGCCAAACGCAGCTCCTCACTCTCCTTGGTCCTGGCACATCCAGCCCCAGGTGTGGATTTGATACAGTAGAATTGCCAGAACTCAACACATGTCAAAACCAACAATCGCCAAAAGAACTTTGGGTGAAATCCACAATGACAAACATGGTTTTAGTCATTTAAATTGTAATGCAAACAGAATACCATCCGGTTACCATCCTGAAACTCAGCCACGCAAACAGACACTGCAAATCTGCAACCAGTGTCAAACTTCATCGGCGATCCGCAAGACTGGCCAGCAAGGCATCAGATCACAAATGAAGGCACGCTGTCTATCATTGTGACATCTTGCGACATCTAGAAATGCCAGGCTACTCAGACTACTTCACTTTGGGGGGCTTAGCTGGGCTTAGCTGTTGCATTCTGCTGCTTCTGTGAAACTTTGATTGGATCAAGGTTCATCTGAGGCAAACTGTAACGGATTCGCTGCATGAAAAATCATCTGCGACGTGCATCTGTGACCTGCGCCAAATGTGACGAATCCTGTTGGTGTACTGCGTGTAATGGCTGATGAGCCAAAGTTGAACAGCTTCTGAGCCACGCAATTCTGGGAACCCGGACCAACAGTGATGCCTCAAAATCTTTGCGCGAATCTATGGTATTGACAATATCTATGATATCTATGCATTATTCGGGGTCAAAACCTGAGTGTCCGCTGCTGTCGGTATGCATCAGTGTGGGGTGAGCCAGCTGTAAAGAACCCCCCAGGGCAATGTAGTGACCATTTGGTCGGCGAAACCATCCCGAGGTATTGCGGTCGGGATTTTCGCTCTCCATCACATGATCCACAACAACAGTACACCGAGGACTGGTGTGGCGAAGCCAACTCCTTGGTGCATGGCCAAGATGCCAAGGCTTCCGGAAGATTCCGCTCTACCCCTTCCCCTGTCGAAAATGTCAACCCTTCTGAAGGCCATCTAAGGCTTGGTGATTAGCCCAAAAATCCACACATATTCAACAACTCAGTCTGTTTTGCTGGTCAGTTCTACCCAAACCCAACTTCCAGAAACACCTGGAACAGTTGTTTTGCCAATCAGTCCTGACTAAAGATCATGCAATTTCTTCACATCTAGTAGAGGGCAGAAATCAAGCCATCTGTTCACACCTTGAACACGTCACGAACACGTCACGAACACGTCACGAACACGTCACGAACACGTGTTAGGAAGATGTTAAACGCATCGCCGGGCATCGAGAACTGGCTCCCATTCCTGGACGCAGCGCATTGGCAGTACAGGTGCGCAGCCCAGGCTTCAGCCTCGGTCAGGAATCAAGTCCCGTCCAACTCCAAAAGGAAACCGCGTTAGAGATATTCAGATAATCTTGGTCATATGGATATATATATATGGTATATAAGTATACATGGTATATATGATATATATGGTATATACATATATATGGTATATACATATATATGGTATATATATATGGTATATAAATATACATGGTATATTTGATATATATGGTATATACATATATATGGTATATATATATATGGTATATAAATATAAATGGTATATATGATATATATGGTATATACATATATATGGTGTATATATATATATGGTATACAAATATATATGGTATATAAATATAAATGGTATATAAATATATATGGTATATACATATATATATGTATGGCATATACATATATATGGTATATATATATATGGTACATAAATATATATGGTATATATACATATATATATATGGTATATATATATGGTGTATATACATATATATATATATATATGGTGTATATATATATGGTATATATAATTCATTGTTGGGCTTATCACTAATGTCACTTATGAAACTTGGAAATGGCAAAGAAATATTCTGCCTCGTGGATTGTGCAGGTCTTGAACACTTGAAATCATATGCTGAGACCATCCATGGTAGATACCGTTCCCATCCCACTGCCACACCCTGGTGCCTCTTGGGAAAGAGGTGGGCACCATAGAAATCTTTGCACTGTTGATCTTCACCACCAATGAAGGTACCCTCCGGGCAAATGCATTTGCCATTCTCTTTGTCCTCAAGGGCCCAAGGCATTAGTTGTGCTGCAGGCCAGGTGGACGATGAACAGCTCAAGCAGCCCGGAAACTGGTCAAAACATGTCAAAACTATATGCGTTGACCGTTGACCTGTAAGAAACGACATCTCAGGCAGTGGCTGTGTCAACCGCCCCAGTAGCAATTTCAGAACACGCATATTGCTTCAGGTTTGCTTCATGGCAGTAGCATTCCTTCGCCGGAGTGGAGGCTCGGTCTGCATCTGTGGGGATCCAAACATCGGTTTCAATTGATCCAAAAGGAAAAATGCTCTTTCTGCGACAAACGCATTTCCGTCTACTTGGGAGTTTCTGAATGTTTATGATTGCAGTCTTGAGACACTGACAAGCTAGAACCTATTGCAGGCATTTCCGTGGAAGGGGCACGTTTGTACCAACAATGTTTCTCTCAGTTCCCATGCCGTGACATCGCTGACGAACCTGTGGTGGCAAGGTGTTGGGAAAGTATCTCTCGCCCAGGAAGACTGCGCATTCAGGTGCCTGGCACAGAGGCTGTTGTGCCAAGATTGGCCGTCGATTCAAAGATGACTTTCTTCAGTACGTGGTTCAACCAAAATATCTGGGGATGATCCCAAAGAAAGTTAAATAACTGAAACTTTCAACCAGTTATGATATCTCTAGACATAGCTGGTGAAAATGGTTGAAATCTCTGGTGTGATGAGCTCGGGTTTCCAGAGCCTTTCCCTCCAAGACAAAGTCCTTGTTCTCACACTTGCAAGGCCTACACGGGTCCGGGTATGGGAAACATTGGCGCCACCCATGTGATTTCTTACTTGGTGACTTTTTTTTCTGTGTAGTTAGTTAACGAGGGAGAGAGAAAGTTCAGAGAGCGGTTTCTCGTTTGTGTAGTCCCAAAATTCTGATGCAAGTGACATGGTTTGTGTCTGCTAAACTGTCATGTGTCATATGTCTTGCGTCAACAGGAAAACCTTCTGCATTGTGAGTTTCAAAGTGCATTCCACCTGCTCTTCCAATCCCCAAGCGCATGCTTTCGAAAGCGGAGCGCCTGGCTGGGTTCTTCTTGTATGAATTTCTTCGTGTCGCTCCTGGTGAACCAGTTTTGGCACGAAAAAAATGCTTTGATCAACAGAAACACAACAAATTTAACCGAAGTTCTGGCTCTGAATCCTGGGTGTAAACATCTTCGGACGTTTCTCCATATGCTAACAATATATTGAATGGGATATCAACTTGATTCATGGGAAGGGTTGAAAATCCCCTACCTTGTCAAACTTTTTGCATAGAAGATGTGAGACCACAGGTTGCCACTCCTGTTGGTCCCGTGACAAGTCCGATTCTAGTCACCTGGGTTGCAATATGGAGAAACGTGAGGGTTGCAGCGAACATCAACATCTTCGCAACATCTTTTCCTTGGCCATCAGAACACGAATCCTCACATCTTGACCGATCTGAATTTGATGGGAGAAACACCAGGGGCTTTGTAAGTAAAATGGATAAGCACCAAATCTACATGTATATTCTGAGACATCTAAATTGATCAATATCAAGCTACTGCTTCTTTCAAGGGTTTGCTGAGCAACCTGAACACAGTCATAGCAAGCCGATCCCTCGTCCTTGTACCATGCCATCGCAGTCGCTGACTGGTGCACCTAGCTCCAAGAAACTGATCAACAGCAATCTGTGTCATTTTATAGCTACCTCAGAGACCCTCCAAAAAGTTCATATTAACCCAGCTTTGACCCGGGTTTATCCCAGTTTCTAGCAAACATATCACATAAACGACAACAGAAAGCACCAGCAGGGTTTCAGAAATGTCAACCCAAGGCGAACACAACCCAAATCATCATGCCATGGGGCAGAAGCAGCTCGAACGTCCAATCCTGGGCCAGTCTCATTGCATTGATCCCTAGTCCCAAACGATGATTCCTGCAATTGCCGAACCTATCACAGTGCTTGGATATACCATTCATGTTCCCAAACTGCCAGAATCAGTTGCCACTGTTGGGATGACATGACATGCAAGTGCTTTCCGGGGGTCTTGAACATTTTGAATTGGACCGAATCACTTGAAGTCTAGGTCGTGCAAGTTCATACTTTTGGTAGTTCAGCAGTTTTCACATGATGGCTGGTTGGTTCCATTGGCTCATAATCCTCTCATTTGCTGTTAAGCTCATCTTTGCAGGATAAAGCTACAAAATAGTCAACTTCCAATCTTTGTTGTTCCAGTATCCTTCGTTCTGGCCGACTTGCTGATTTCCACATGTTTTGGATTCTTTCAATCCCTTCCCTCTCTTTCTAGACACCCCTCCAGAAGCCCTGGTTTAGTAGTGGATCGTTTCATGTTGGGGTCTGATTTCAGGGGTTTATTTTTACTGCTATATTTGACATCAGTGTTCCCAATATTCTCAGGATTCTTATTATTCTGGTTGGGATGTTTCGTGTTTCGATGTGTTTCCTCCAAGATTCTTGCTGCTGAACTTTCGATTCCCCAAAGCATCACCGCAGTCCCATGATTTGCCTGCCTTGGGCACCGGTGAAATTCTCGAGATTTGTAGCCCCGTCCATGCTCTGCTTAAAACAAGGGAGGATGATCGGAAATGGGGAGTTAACCATCATGGGGATCAGAACAAAGAAAAAAAGATAGATTGGACTGCGACAAATTCGCAATTCACAAACGGAAACGTGTATCAATGGAGGATTTTCCTGCATAAATGTGGGTTTTGAAGCAAATTAGCCAGTCAACAAAAAAGGGGTATAGGCCGCGGTATGGAAATGCAGAGACTCGGTTGGAGCCATTAATAAAGAGAGCGGCACCCGGCAGGGGAGTGAATTTTCATTAAAAATGATCAAATCACAGTGTATTGCCGATGTTTTATGCATTTGGAGGGTCTGAAAACCTAGTAAAACGCATTTTTTTCATCAGATGATCATTCTGATATTGTTATGAGATGTACAAAAACATTGACAGGCACCAAATCAAAACAAAAACCAAACCACTATATGCACCAAACCTGCACAGGCACAACAAAACAAACAAAAATGGTACCTGTGCAGGTTTGGTGACTCTGACCTCACAAAACATTGACATGTACCAAAAAAAGCAAGCAAGAAACACAGCGAAATTTCATCAAACCTGCTTTCACCGTTACTTCATCTATTGCGAGCATCGGTTGGAGGAATTGCAATTCCGACTGCCTCTTGGCTGCTGCTAGACCATGCACGTTTGGATTTCACAAAGTTCAAAAATGACTATTCTCTTTGCTTCTTTTAATGAATCTGCCAACAAGGCTCTGCAGAATAAGATATAGGATGACAAACAGAAAATGTGTCCAAATTCTATTACAACCAGCACTTCATCTATTGAATTTATTGATACTTATGTTACTTATGTTGGAGAGATAGTAACGGCAGCTGCGCATTGAGTGCAGGCTAGATCATGTATGTTTGGATTGGCCATTGTTTAAACTGATTTTTAAACGAAGCAAGTTTGCCAGTATCCTTTGATAGCTATGTCATGACACAGGTGACCTGAACTTAGTCAACAGCATGACATACTTCTCTGTCTCTCTGCTTTCTAACTCTCTCTAATTATTAAAATGAGCCTGCTGATAAGGCTCTGCTAGATAACAATGACAAACAAAACATGTACCCTACTTCTTGGGTTGTAACATTCCCATCATCCTTCTTATTCAGAGTTGGATGTGCTTGTATATATCCTTGTACGCACCTACAGCTTTAATATCTTCACAACTGTTGCAAGTGCAAATGATTCTATGTACAATATAGGTTGAGATGATACCAATTCAACAAGTTCATGAAGAAACAACTATATTACATTAACTGCTTGTAGCAATATAATTTCTCCATCACCTCCAAAAAAAGCCACCTGTTGATACTGTATATTCTATTCCAACAATCCGTTGTCTGACAAATGTGAAACATAATGAGCCATTTATTCCAAGATCCAAGATGCACAAGCTACCCATTCTTATGGCATGTGGTGCAGCAGATTTTTTCTACTATGCTTTTGCAATTGCAAGTCATTGCTTGTAATTAGTTCTGTGCAAGCAGCCTTTGCTAATGTAAACTCTATTTTTTGTTCTAAATAACGGTTTAAACCCCCTTCTAGTCACAAGACACTGTAAACACCAGTATTTTTGTCAATTTTTACTGCAACAATCACTCCCATGAGGGGTCGTTCTGTTAATAATTTGACGTTATTTTTGGCATCAGCAGTTTCAATTCTTGGAGTAGTCCGACCTCTGTGGTTATGCGATTTAAGCGAGCCATGTGGTTTCCATCTCCACTGGATCCACTTCGCAAGAGCACTGCCTGGTTGTGGTTGGACCTTCCGACCTGACGGAGATACTGAGAGCCTTCATGGTTGAAGGCTCGCCTCACGGCATGTCCAGGGGAGCATCACCGCACAGCAACCTGCTGTCAAGCGTACACTCTTGAAATTTCAGATCGAACACAACAAAACACAAAACATATCCAAGACCAAAAAGTACTCTTCTGTTTAACGCAGAAGTTGCAAGCTTTTCTCGGTTGATCGATTCAAACTCAAGAGGGTCTAGTAAAGTATTCTTTCAGATCCCCAAAACGTCAAAAATGCTTTGGCATCATTGTCTCATTTGTTGAGTTTAAAAACCACACGAATATCTGAAGCTACAAGTAGAATTGCCAATTTTTTCACACACCTGAAATGTTGGCCAAATGTTTTGGATCCCATCGCCCGAGCATTTCACCAAGCTTCCACCACATGTTCGGGTGGACACTTGCAATCACCACCAAAGAGGTGGGTCCTGCGATGTGGCAGGATATGACAGATTCCTTCCATTAACCTACCCAACCACGGTTTACCTGGACAATGGTGGGATAGTGCCTCAAAATCCGGGATCTGTGGACTATCCTTCCAAATGATTGGCATGCAGTTTCAGGACACATTCTTGTTGTTTTGGATCTGAAAGTCTAGCTGGGCCCATGGAATGGGGAATTCCAGATCTATTCTTCATATTCTTTTATCATTTTTTCTCATTTCGGTCTTGGAAGCTGGAATACAGGAAAATACAAGGATGCTGGCTGAACATCTCAAGTGCGGTGAAGATCAGGGCCCAGCCTTTTTCGTGGTCCAGATCCAGAGACGGCTTCATTGCATGGAACCTTCTCCTGGCGCTGCGCCGCGCTGTCGGATTTTGCGAAGGAAACCACTGCACCATTGCCTCTCATTGCTCTTGACTAAACTGACTAAACGTCCAATTCAGGTCCTCTCGTGGATCTGGGATGTCTGCCACAAGCCCGTCCTTCTTGCTCTTCTTCTGCGTCGACTGATCCAAGCTGGTCACAGACCTATTGAGGACCTCAGAACGTCGCCCAACCGTGGCCCCACCATGAACAGATGGACCAAACCATGAATCAACGAACTGTCTGCAATGGTGGGGACAAAAGCTGATCAACCTGCTTCACTGGAGAGTCCCTACAAGAATTCTTCAAGTATGCCTTCCCTCGATGGATTGGGTGGAAACTGGCCAACGTTTGAGTTGGACCGAAAAAAAGATGAAAAAAGAGAATCATTCGGAATATTCAATTGAGAAATCATCTTCTAAATGGATGAAGCCAGCATTGCCAAGAAACATCTTCTGCTGAAAGCCGTTCCTGCTGTCGAGAGAGCAAACCCTGCGTCGCAGAGGAAACTCCTGAAGCGACTCCAAGCCATTATCTGAATATATAGAGGCAGGAAAGCAAACTGAAGGCAACTTATGCTGGCTTGGTGGCATGCTCTTTACACTAGCCATGTGTGATTTCAGTGGCAAGCACCTGAACATCTGAATAAGGTAACCTTCCCACTGATGCAACCGTTATACTCTGGAATGTGAATCAAACAGCTTCAACTTCAACTTCTCCAAAAGTTAGAAATCCATAGAAATCCCAAACAACTCTGTGATGATAACCGAAGGATAGCCTTTCACGTATTGCTTCAAGCTGGTTCTCTCCTTGGGCTTGGGCACCGGAGGACACCCGCGAGGCGGCAGCACCTTGTAGTTGAAGCTGTGTGAAAACAAGTAGATTCAGACAAGTTGGATATTTCTTTAACACAATTTGACTTTTTTTCAACAAATGGGGGATTTCACCATGTCCACGAATAGCACATCTTGGTGCGAATGGAGGGTACATCAACGGTACATCCGACATGTCTGGCTCCCGATGCAGAATGCATGCTTCTGCATGGAATAATCCCGGTTCCAATGAATTCGGGTTTTCAAAATCCATCATTTTGATGCATACAGCAAACAAGTGGCATTCAGGCACCAAAATTTCTTTTCGGAGGAATTCCCAAATGTTTTCCAACATGAAATGGAGCCGCCACCTGGACTTTCAGTCGAGTTGCATCCGGCCAAAGTCAGGTAGAGAGTGAATCGCATCGCCGTAAAGTTTTCACACAACAAACCACTATGAGCCAGTCTGAGCCAAAAAGGGCGGCATTGCTCCGTGCTGTGGATTCCTGAAAACTACTTGTGGACCAACGGTATATCTCCTTACACTCGACTGTCGACGAGAGTCAAAGTCACTGCATGTCTTTACTCACGTGATCTGGTCTACTTTAGCAGGGGCAATGGGTCTGCCCCAAGCTTTGAACAACTATATATCCTATCAGGGTGCAAAACGGTGATCGAAATGACCAGGCAACCAGAGGGATGGAACCAACCGCTTGGATGCAGCGTAGCACTTTTTGTTGCTTCTATTCTGTTGTATCTGTCATTCCATTTGTGAGATGACATAGGCATACATAGGCACCCTTTTTGTGTGGATGTTGTGCCTTTAAATCCAACCGGGAATATGGGTATGGCTCGAAAACGGCGCAGAAATGGACCAACACATCCGGTATCTTTTCGTATTCACAGCATACATTTTTTTGACAAATATCTGCAGGTAAGGTGGTGAAATCCTCACCTTTTTTCTTGACTGGACCTTCAATTTCTTGACGCTACAAAGCGCCTCAAAAGATAAGGGCTTTAATATGCTTTAACATGCTTATTTTAAGGATTTCATGATTTACCATGATTTACCTCGTAAAAACCTCGTATACCATTCGAAGGAAAGCTGGCGATCAACCATGGGATTCTCGGCGAAGTCTCGCCTGACACTCATGGCACCTGGCAGAAATCACCAGGTCAGTTGGGTTTCAACCTTGGGTTGGCCCCAAAAAACAGATGATTGGTTGGCCAAATCAATTTAGCAAAGAATGGTAGTTTAAAGCATCTCTGATTGATCCTGATTTCCTACAGAAACCAATTTGAAGCTGGTTTATGGGCTAACCTTAGGTCATGTGAACCAGTGAAAGGAGGAACTTTTCTGGTTGAGCTTTAATCTTGACCATGCAATGAGGGTAGCAACCTCCAAGTGTCAACAAGCGACAATTTTAAAAACATAGCCTTTTTTTGGATGCTTTTCCCAAACTATTTCCCTGACAAGTGATGATTGAACTAACACAGAAATGGTCCGCTTCCCAGGTCCCCGCCGACATTTCTAGCGAGTGGAATCTCTTTGCGAGAATCGAGGCAACGCAAATGTCGAAACAGAAACTGCCGGGGGTGGCACGCAGCGTCTTTGGGTGACAAATCCGGTACGAGGAGATGCTTCTCCAATTCCAAATCCAAATAGCTTGTAGCCTGATACGTGGGATATCAACAAAACTTGCTTTTGCATCCTGCAAGTACCTCTGTTCCAGCGGCACTATGTTCCATCACGGGGTTAGAACATCACAATGAACTGATCCAAAGGTGGCTGACCTTAGATACCGTGCAAAAGAAACTTTACGTGCTGGGGTTAACCCAGCCAAGGCAAGGCCATGACAATCATCAGCCCAATTTCCTGCACAAGCAAGATCCCACAAAAAACATCCATGCATTGGGCCTAGAATCACGAAGGTGTTTTTCGAGGGGTTGCTGCATGAGAGAAAACATAATCCTTGATTGGTGCTTTCAACCAGAGACAATATAGGCAAGGCAATAATAAGCATTTAGGTGATGTGTCAGGGATAATAAGCGACGACGCTCGCCACACTTTGGGATGGAAAACAGAAGCAAATAGATCTGTGGATAGAGGCCATGGTGTGGGAAATGGATGGCTACGGCTACGGATTCTTCAGGATGCTGAATGAATCTGCCACCCAGCAAGTCACGGACATTGCACGCCGGCGTGGTGCAACCCCTCGCCTGTGGTAACACCAATGATGTCCTTCTGGGGAAACACATGATAGTCTAGTTAAGACATGTTCAGACTATCATCTACCATCCACACGTTCGCGAGGATACCTCCTTATCAACCAGTGGTGAAGGACATCTGTGGGTAAAGCACGCTGTGGTCTCAACGGCGCATCAACTTTCCGCCGATCCAGATGATTGCTTTGCATTTTTTTATGCGATGTTGTGAGCTTGGGCAAACTTTGCCAATTGATATCACTTCAGAATGCAGTTTCTTGCTGGGGTGACACATCATAGATTTGTGGCTCCAAATGGACCGAGTACCCAACTTACTCAGACACAACTAAAGGGGTGAAGAATAGTTTTACGATTTTTTCTTGATCAGGCTTGTTCCCCACCTGCCAGGTGAGGGTTGTTAGATTTTATGTCAGTTGCCTCCTCGTCCTCCTCCTCCTCCTGCTCCTCCTGCTCCTCCTCCTCCGCCTCCTCCTGCCTCGTCCTCCTCTCCTCCTCCTCCTCGTCCTCCTCGTCGTCCTTGCTCAACTGCGACCCGCGATCCACAGTGTTCTCTGCCGGACCTCAACCACGACCATCCACGCCCAGTGTTCCCTGCCGGACCT
>Ga0126342_10011542_pt1 | contig 15776 bp, 13 predicted proteins | sample Cyp1metagenome_FD_92528 | JGI IMG/M metagenome (GOLD analysis project Ga0126342, IMG submission 92528) | Coral microbial communities from Lord Howe Island, Old Settlement Bay, Australia - Cyphastrea 1 metagenome | ecosystem: Host-associated > Invertebrates > Cnidaria > Coral ... | reverse complement strand
CATTTAAGTCGATTGATCAGCTGCCTTTTGAAGCTTCAAATCCAATCGCCATCGTGAAGAAAGGCGTGAGGTGCGAACTGAGGAGGTGGGAAATAGGTTGTGGCTCCTGCACAAAAGCAGAAAAAATCCCCAATGTTTGGGAAAATTCGCCATTCCAAGTCCCCAAATCGTAGGTTCCTGAAACATCCAGTGTTTGATCATCAGTTTCCCAGGATCAGTCCTCCACATCCCATTGAGTTCCCATTGAATACCTATTGATGGCTTGAATTCACATTGCACATCCAGATACCCGGCCTGGTAAACATACAAAAAACTATGGAAAATTACAATTTTTGATGGGTAAATCAACTATTTCTATGGCCATTTTCAATAGCAAACTGTTAAATTACCAGAGGGTATATGGAGGTTTCCTAAAATGCGGGCTACTCCTCTGCATCATCCTGTCAGACGCGTGGCCCAAACGTCTGAAGCGTCAGGGCCCGAAATGCCCGGAGTGTACCGAAGCCTTGACAGCGTTTTGAAACACGCAAAATGGCCCTTAAAGTGTCAAGGGGAAAAAACACCAAATTGGATGTTTTCATGCTGACTACAAAGAAACATATATATATATATACATACATACATACATACATACATACTATGTATCTATTATATACGTATGTATATATATATATATATATATATACAGTTAATATATATATATATATAAATGAACATGGATGCATTTCTATAAGATATCATTAACATCTGAGGGTAGGTCGGTAGGTTTTGAATCTTGACCTGTTGGTAGAGTCGACATCAAAACTGCCTCCCCCAGGATGATCCAGACGGCAACTGGGCATTGTCCACCAAGCATTGCTGAAAAGTGGCAAGCACTTACTGTTACCCTCTGGTAATTTGTTACAGTTTGCTATTGAAAATGGCCATTGATACTTGATTTACCCATTCAAAATGGTGATTTTCCATAGTTATGTAAACGTTTACCAGAGGGTAGTTACAGCATATGCCTGTGGTCATTGATTACCCCTGTCGCGAGGTCTTGGCAGGATCATCCGCTCATCCGCTTCCAAATCTGTAACCCGTAGACTAGCGGCAACAGCGATGCGCGACTTGAAATCCATCTGCCAAATCCATATGTGTTTCTTTGAAAATGGCATGAAAACCCAGCAAAATCATCAAAATCCTCTGGAGTCAATGGAGATTTTTTTGACATTTCATCACTTTTCCCATTCGAATTGCTATAATGGGAGCGAACCCACCATGTTTGGATAGTGAATCCTCCTGGCTCGCCATGGCGCCATATGGCGCCGGGGCTCCCCACTTGGTTTCCCTCCATCTTTGGCACACCCAACAGCAGCTGTCCTGCAGTGTTCAAAAGGTCTTCATTTCCACTGTATAATAGGACTTTTATACTGGTTTTATAGTCCTGCAGTGTTTTTATACTGGTTGGTTAATAGGAATTCCCATCATGGACTATGATCATGCCCCATATATTGGGTAGTATGATCGCGAAGGAACACATCCTCTCCCTCCCCCTTGAGCGCAAGGAAGGAAACTCAATTGGAATTGCATAGATTAAATTGATTTCAAATGCTTACTCAGATCCATGACACTTTTTTTCCTGGCAAGACTCTTGGGACTTGCCATTATTGACCAACGGTACATGCATGCACTAAATCAATACCACACATTGTGTTCAATCCACCTCTCAAAGACAGATACTCGAATTATGTTCGCCTCTCGACTATCAATACTTATCAATACACTCATGTATGGTGTATAGTTATCCATACTATCAATAGTTGTCACCTCTCAATTATCAATAGAGCAGTGTTCAAAATCCCTCTGTCATTCCATGATACTGGTTGGTTAATAGGGATTCCTCTTATTGGATTATTATCATTGTAATCCCCAATTATTGGTTGATTATTGGTATAATCCCCTACAATCTCCTACAATCATCAACCAACAGGGGTTTTGCGGTCAGGAAATTCGCCTCATCATCTGCCAGTGACATGGTAGCGTGCGGGTCGCCCTGCCAGGTGGACAATGTGGACATGTTGAAACTGGATTTCTACCATAGGTTTAGAGCTTTTTTGTGGTTGTGTGTATATATGTATATACATTAATATATACAGTGCAAACATATGTATATATATATGTATATATATATGTATATATATATGTATATATATACATACACTACACTTCACTATATATATAATATAATATACACATATATATGTATATTGATGTATACTCCCACATACACATATGTACATATTGCATTCACGTAGAGGGTGAAATGGATTGGCTGTTCGCTTCCCTTTGCTCACCAGAAAAAACCCGGGTCGGCAGACGTCTTTTTCCGGGTCAGCGGTGGATCTCGTGGGATTTTCCCATTGAAAGCTGGTTCAAATGCCCTTCCTCAAATGGCAGTGGGTCAAAACCCTATCCCCCTGTAGTTCACATCAAAATAGCTGGGATTTATGGATGTTCATAACCCCCTAAAAATGGTATGTATAGGTATTGATCCATAGCCAAATGAACGCTGGACTCATTGCCCCCGAAAGCCCAGAACAACTCATATTTGACAAGCACCAACCGGGAAAATCCGGGAAAATACCTCTTTCCCAAGGCGATTTGACAAGCAGCTCCGGGTCTGTCGCAAGCGACAAACGGCGTCACCGTAGGAACGGTTCTACTGTCAGAACTCAATATGTTCCAGCGATCTAGTGCCAAACATGCGCTGTCACGACTATGCTGACCAGAATTGCAAATTATATCAAACTACTGTATAAATGCCTACATTGGGCCGCAAAAAGAATCGAACAGAAGTATATGGACGTGCCTGCAAATGGGACATACAGTACCCCCAAATGGCCGTTTTAATCAAAAGAATCATGGAAAATCATCACTATCCACTAAATTCAGGCTCTCCCACGTATTTCAGTCAAATCCATATGCAGCGGTCCCAAAGATTCTTGGGGATTCTGTACAGATTCCTTGATGACTTCCATAGGCCATCAGCGCAAATCCGCTTCGTCTCAGCTGGACAGCACCTAAGGGCTGGAACTACATCACTGGACATCTGGTTTTGCGACGCAAAAAAAATGGGTAGTGGACAGTGATAATTTTGTGGATATGGGATTCAATGGGAAGTATATAGTGATGAAAACCCATGATTTTCTTTATTATTAGTATGTAGTCCTAGTGTGATTCATAAGTCCTAGTGTATCATGATGTGTATCATTTTGGTCTATCAAGATATACCCAAAGACGCCAGGTCTCATCATAGTTTGGGTCTGGTCTGGTGAATCCAAATCTCAAAACAATGAGAATTTGCCAGCTATGATGATTCCCATGGCTACCCTCTGGTAAACTAACATAGCTATTGAAAATGGCAATTTTTAATGGGAAAATCAACTATAAATGGCCATTTTCAATAGCTATGTTAGTTTACCAGAGGGTAACCCAGATCATTATGCACTGAGTTCAGGCAACATATAAATCTGGTTGGTGGTTTCAAGCCCTCTGAAAAATATGAAAGTCAATGGGAAGGATGACATTCCATATATGAAATGGAAAATAAAAGTCATGTTCCAAACCACCAGAAATGCTTTTGTCTGAAAATCTGCAGTTCCCCGGCCCAAATCCATTGGATATATATATGGATATATTGGATTAGCATCATTTTCCCGCCCAGTCACTTAGGTACGGTATACTCCCATGTCGCCGCGCCCACGCGCCCACTTTTTCCAGGGGCCAGCGCCGCTCCTGGGATCCCGAAAATTCAGCCGCTCAGCGTTTCTTTCCTCCCTTGGCCGGTGCTGCAGGCTCCTTAGACTTCAGGGATCATCGGAAACGACTCCGAGGATGTTTGTATCTCCCGAAGCATTCATTTTCTGCTGAGTTTTGACAGAAAAACTTGAAACTAGCTGAACATTCTGGCCATTTTGGGGATAATTCCCTTTACAATTCCCAGCATTCCGGTGGCGGAGGTCATGATCAAATCCAAGGGGGACGGTTGAACCAAGTGACATACACAAATTTGAACCATCAAACAGTTGTGTTTGCTCGTTTAAACCATCCAATTTCCGGCTCAAATACTAAGAATACCCAAGTCGTCCCATTAGTAGATCATCACTTTCATAGTGTTCTTATCACTCGGTTTTATGGCCCTCTCATTTTTCAATCCCTTGCAGTTTTGGAGTAAATAATGAAGGACGGAGAGCCAAGTCCCAATTTGGTGATGACATTCTCCACTTTGGAAACCTGCTCCCTGACTCTTGGCTTCTCATTGGTTTACCCAAAGTGGAGGATAAACTGAGAAAGCAAGAAATTTTGGGTTAACAATTTTGGTTAAACCATAATAAACCATGGATAAACCATGGATAAACCGTGGATAAACCATGGATAAACCAGAAAGTCCATGATAAACCCTGATAACCCCCCGAAATGGCAATTTGTTTCGTCTTCAAAAATCTTTGTTGATCATCCCTGGGATTTGAACTGTTTTTTTTTCTCATGTCAGTCACCGTCTCGAAATGGGGCATTGGGGTTGACCACAAATAACGGTACCTTCAAATGAATTCATTTTCGATATGAGTGTCAGATAGGGATGCATTCATACAATCATATATATATATGATACATGTGTAGACACATGTCATGTATATATATATATACATATAATTATGCATATCATACATATTACATACAATCACATACAATCACAACTTATCTAACAATACATATTAATTATACATATCCCTTTTGTCCATGTCATGATCCCCTTGGATAACAGTTCCACCACTGCTGCCGAAGCTTCATCTCCCGAGGGCTTCTCGGTGCCGTACTTGCTGCGCGACTGACGTCGGCCCACCACTCCTTGAAGATCGCGAGCGCCGCGGACCAAGTTGTACCTCATACCTCGGTCACTGGTTGGTGGTATACCGTTGGCACCCGGGACAACATCCTGCCATTCAGTGATTGATTGATGGGAAAACCGCCAAAAATTGAGGGAAATGAAGCATTGGCGATATATTCCCCATGATATTGCCTTGATATTCTCATTAAACCCATGATTGATTCAGCAAAGTTATTGATGGGGTTCAACTGAATTTGATGGGGTTTTGATGGATTTGATGGGCAAATCATGGGATAGATTAAGCCTATATATATATAATATAATTATATATATAGGTTTGTCAAAGAACGCCATGGCGAGGAAACACCCCAGAAGTTGAGGGAGTTGGGGATTATTTTTACATAGCACATGCTTGGTGCTATCCCGACGCCCCAGATATGCTTGGTGGGGAAAATGACTGGATAAAGGAGGTCAAATGAAGAAATTTCCACCCAAAAGGGACGAGAATTTTCCTAAACAGTTTTGGTTGGGTATATATCCCATTATATTCACATTCAATCCCATTTTCCATTCAATCCCACCAAATACCACTAAATCTCACTAAACCCAATACACTTCCATTATATATTTCTATGAATTCCTTATTGTTTCATGGTTAATCCCACTAAATCCATGATAAATCCATGATATAATCCCAGAAAATCCCATTAAATCTCACTAAATCCCACTAAATCCATGATAAATCCATGATATTTCCCCAAAAAACCATTGTTTAACGGGTTAAGTGACCCTTCTTCTTCTTCTTCTTCTGTGAGCTCCGAAGTCTAGGTTAGACTGCGCTCGGCATTTTTAAGTGACCCTGGCTGGAACAAAAACCGCCACGGCGCCGACCAAATCTCGACGACGCCCACCACGCATGAGGACCGAGGCGAACTCCTGGCTGGATGTTACAGCACCGTCTCCCCAGCAACGTACTTATATATTATATCTGTATATGCAATTATATACAATTATATATATATAATGTATATATACATATATATATATACATATGTATACACATATATGTATGTATCAAACAGAGATAACATAGGATAAACTTACTCAAGAAAACATAACATTTGCATTTGCATTTACATACCATTTCCATCCCATGCCATGGTGGTCAGAGCTGGCCTGCAAGCTGTGCCCTTCTCCGGGAATGTATGCGATGGTCTCGGTGCCAGTCGACAACTTCAAGCGACACACCTGGCTTTCCGACGCGGTGAACCCGACGGTGCATTTATGGATGATATCCATATTGATTTGCAAAAAATGGATGATCAAAACCACTACTGTAACATAATTTTTTAACTTCTAATGATAAATTTATGGATGATCTCTATTAGAAATGGCAAAATCCACTAAGAGTCAAACTTTTACTAGGTATAATGATGATGATCCATGATTATCCTTTGGAATTGTGGGGGCCCTATTTTCAAAATAAGCAATGTGGAGATTTACCAGATTGCGAAATGGAACATCACCCTGTTTAGTAGGTAAATCAATTATCAATACATGGCAATTGTTAATAGTCCACTTTTCGACAACTCGAAGAATGACAAGATTCTTCAACTCAATTTTCTACTGCTTGGGATTGTTTTTTTTGTTAAAACAAATTGGGAAAATATACCTGTCGTGATCTACTTGGTGGTTTCAAGCCTTTTTTCAACAGAAGCAACGAAAAACAAAGGGATAGATGGTTAATACTGGTGAACAATGGTTAATAATGGTTAATGATGGTTATTAATGTTCAATAATGGAATATATGGAATACTGTGGATGGATTTTCGAAAGCCGATAAAACCACCAATCCAGGATGGTTTGGAACACCCATCCGAAATAGTGGGATGTAAAAACCACATCCCTCAACTGGTGATTCGGATTTCGCTGGCCCATCCACCGTATTAGACACACCATCCAACTGCCTCGTGGTTTCAAGCTATCAACGGTGCGATCACCCCCTGAACCGCGTTGGCCATATCTGTGATGAGACAAGAATGATCCCATCTTTAGCATGGAACATAGTCTAAAAGAACATCAAGTCCAAAGTCTTCAATTTGGACATACCTCATTTTTCATCATTTTTCTCATGTTTCAGACATTCCAACTTTCGTCAAATGTGGCCTTTTCCCCCAAACATCCAACAAAGTTGGACCAGCTGCTTCCCCGTTCCCCGTTACCCATCCCCGTTCGCTGCGCCGGCTGCGCCGGGTCCCGGTGACCCGGTCGGCCTGGCCTTACGAATGGCTGAGTTGGGCTTCTTGGGAGACATGGTGTAGACGCGCGTCACGATTCCACCCTGGCTCCACCAAAAAATAAAAGGGCTGTCAGATGGATCAACTTCTGCTGGGGAATGCTGGATGATAGGAATATATGCGTATACATATATATATAAATCTCGAATTCTAGAGTCATTGTTGCAGGATACAATTCTAGGGATCTGAGTTGTGACGACGATGAGGATTTATTGTGGATATATCCACAGCTGAATTTGTTTGTAAAAGAATATAAAAGAACTTATAACTGGGGAAGAACCCCACATTGCAGATTGCTTGGTGGTTACTGTATCCCTGATCAAAATCAATGAACATTTGGAGGATCATCATCCTAAATAAGCATCCCGTCTTCGCATTTTGTTTTACACGTGGCAATCACGGTGAGTATCACAAAGGAATATGATTCATGCAGGGAACATCATGATCCATATCAGCAACTTTAACCTATACATATAAATATACCATTCTTACCAGTATCATTAGCATAAATATATTATACCATAAATATCATATTATCTGGGTAAATTATAATAATTCACTGACCTGAATTGAGGCCATTTGGGGATGATTTCGCTTACTAACCATGATTTCCAGTGGTCGCAGTGAGGTCGTTATAATTTACCCAGATATTAGCATAATATACCAGTATCATGTTTTCTATCTATGATTTATATACAATAAATTTTCTATATCCCCTTCGAGGTGAAATAATACACCCATATTTCTACATTCATATCATTAATAGATATTAATAGTAACCCGTTCAGAAAAAAACACATGATTTATGATATGTAACTATTACCGTTACTATTTATGTAACATTTAGAATTGGTTTTGTTGATATTGATAACTTAATCATATAAATCTGACGACCAAAATAGAACATATTGGAACACATGATTTATAGTGATTCATCACTATTTCAGATTCGGATTTGCTCTGCCTTCTGGGGGCATCTCTGAAGCTCCTGTCGCTTGTCACGTGGCTTTGGACGCTTCTTCGGAGGTCCTGCGGGCGACGGAGCGGCCGGGATGTTTAGCCGGAAACGTCGGAAAATGCAGGGATTTCTGCTGATTTTACCCTGATATACCGATTGTTGTTCTGCTTTTCGATGGTGATTTTGATGGATCATCGGTATGGCAGAATGGCCAACCGAATCAACCAAGACTTGGGGATTTACTCACCAGACATACCGTCAGCTCCTGTGACACCTGGAATCTGAAAGCATGGACCCAAAACAGCCTAGCAATCGGCACTGTGAACCACCAGGGGAATTTGATCAATCAAATGGAACAATACTATAATAGGGTTATAATATATAATCACATGTATATATGTATGTATATATGTATATAGCTATACATATAGTTTTATACATAGTTATATATATATATATATGTATATATACATATGTATGTATAAATATATAATTATCTATCTATCTACCCCTCTCTCTATATGTATACATACATACATACATACATACATACATACATACATACATACATACATACATACATACATACATACATACATACATCATAACATAACATAACATAACATAACATAACATAACATAACATAACATACATACACGTATTTATATGATACACACACACATATATATATATACATACATACATATATGCATGATCTATTTTTGAATTTATCCACTGATGATGAGGTTATAATGGGGATGATTCCCTGGGAACTGGTGAAATCGACGATACCGAGGTTTCACTGGATAGTTTTTGGGAAATTTTGGCTGGACACATAGGGATTAAGCCTGTAACAGTTCGGATATAGTCTAAAGTTTTAAAGGGAAGATTGACTAGATGGAAAACATGAACCATTCTAAAAAAATGACCCTGTCATAGGGAAAACAGTCTTTCTTTCTTATTCTAAAGAAGATTTCCTAGATGGTCATCCTGGCTTTCACTTTCAGTTGAATGTACAATTTTGCTTCTAAAACAAAGCTCTAAGGGTCAATGTGGGTGGTTCTGGGTGGCGAAACACTTACACGGTTCCACTGAATTAACAAAGGGATTCAAGCAGTGACACTTCGAGCACAGGATTCTCAAAGTGCTCTACTGTATTCTTGTAATTTTAGAGAGTTTCCAGTTTTTGGATGGAACTCCACAGATTTTACGGCAAGAGAGCAGCGTTCAAAACCTTTCGTCCCTGTATAGGTGTTGTTTTTTTATATTTGGATTTCCCACAATGAATCTTGATATGGGCAATTTCCCAGTTTCATCCAATTTCCCGCTATATTGGACAGTATACCCCCAAATCATCATCAATCAACAGGGGTTTTGAACACTACTCAAGTGAATCAAGTGGTCACGTCTCTCGCCCATTCCTCAACCAAGACACCGCTAGAAGGCACAAGGCCAGTAGAAATCGGCGCCCAGAAGCCATCGCAATTGAATGGCTGCCCCTTTTTCTTAAGCGAAAAATGGGCTGCATCACATGCGTCCGGCCTTCTTAACATGGGGAACCAATGTTTTCAACACAGTTGGTCAAATTGAAAAGAACATGAAACAATAAGTCAACAGGATTGCCAATCATTAATCATACTTCAACCATGATTATCCCAGTTTGGGGGTGTCAATCATATTGAAACGAGGAAATGGTAGATGCTTGGGGTTTCAAACCCAAGCGTACCTGGGTGGGAAACATCTATATCTCACCAATCTTAAAACAAATCATGTCCTCAGTTTCATTGATTGGCAATGCTGTTAACCAATTTTTCATCGTTTAAATATCATTGATGCGCTAAATTGAGCTACAGCTAAAGCTTATACTTGTCAAATGGGACGGATTTATACTCAACAGTCGCCGTCTGTGGTATATATATATACACTTATACACACACACATTGACCCTGTTAAATATGTGAACATATGGGTACACATAGGCACGCACCCACATGTACATACACACACATATATATATACATGTATGAATATGTATATCGGTATCTATATGTATATATGTATGTATTGTATTGTAGTGTAGTGTAGTGTAATGGCATGGCATGGTATGGCATGGTATGGCCTGATACCAACAGGGCAATGGACTCCATAAATCTTCCGCCCACGCCACTTGTGCTACCAAGGCACCGGCACAACTCCGGCTGTGCGACCATGTTGGGCCGCTTGGGCATGTTAGGTTTCCCTCAAAATTCCGGAGTAAGTTGTCTTCATCAAAAAAACAGTACGGATACGCAAAACAACACATTTAAATATATAGTGTGTATATATATATACACCATCTGGTTATTTAACATAGCCATGGAACATCACCATTTTTGATAGGTAAACCATCTATAAATAAATGGGACATTTTCCATGGCTATGTAAAATAACCAGAGGGTATAAATATATATATACACATCGAACCCCAAGAGATTTCATGACATCGTCACCAAAGTCACCATGGATCACCATGGATCGCCATAGCAAAACACAAAAAGGCTACGCCATGAGGCTGGCCTTGAGCATCAATGGGCGACCACCGGGTACTGCGTCACAACTTTCCACCTTTAGTGACTTTGGAGGAATGTATGGTGTTTATCCAACTCCCAAAAGTCGAACATATCTAAGTGTGTGGCTCTAATCCATCCAGCTGTTTCAGCTTTGTTTGGGGTATAAAATACACATCAGGGTCAAATATAGACCAAATATGGGACTCTACCAGCACCACCATTTCTCGGTATCAATGGCCGGATCACACCGAATGGTGTGTTATCTGGTGGCAGGGATGGAACATATCAACATATGTCAAAATCCAGCGACAATTAGGCCGAATAATCCAGGATATTAACCAGCGATTTTCAGGAAATATCCCTACAAACCGATCTCCAGTACAAGTTGGCATAGAGAATATTCAGGCATGTGATTATCACATTGCCTTGTCCCGTTAAGCCAATTGCTTTGCATCATAATTGCCATGGTGCCCATTACATCTCGGATAAGCATCAATTTATGGTCAACCCACCAGAGATCTGTGGATCGTTCTCGAAGGTTCTTGAGGATCCTCCATGTCGGTGTGTGCACGTATGTAGACATAATCTACCTAGTATCTATCTACACACATTTATCAGTATGTCATGGTATAATGTATATATATATATATACACATACACTCAACTATGTATACATACTGATATTGTTAATGATAGGATCTAAAGTTCTGTCATGTAAGCAGTTATAGTAACCCACGGAAAAGATAGAACAGCAAATTCCTCACTAGTACCACTTTAGTGGGATTTTACTCTTCTATATTTTTAGATTACTATAATGATCTATAATGTAAGATTATAACATGTTAACAATCATCCATCCAGTTGATATTGATTTTTATTTTTATAGACATGTTCATCTAATGTTAACCTATGTTAAGTAAACTAGCATGAGATTAATACCTACACTTGGAGACTAACACTAACCTAAATGATCTAGTTTAACACCTAATTCACCACCATTTTCCACAACAACCTACAGATCATCCACTAATTACTAATCATTATCAGATTAATATATGATTGTGATAATCATAAACTGATAATTTTAAATCAGATTATATGACTAATCATTACTATCAGGATAATTTTCCCAGCCACAAAAACCTATACTCTGGTAAACCTACAAAAAACTATGAAATATCACCATTGTTTAATAGGTAAATCAACTATTTCTATGGCCATGTTCAATGTCGCAAACTGTGAATGTTTACCAGGCCGGGTATCCCCATCTGACATAGAGCTTTCATGGGAATCGAATCATTGGCGAAATCCGACCTCTCCAGGTGGAGAGTTGTTTTTGCGTGGCACCTGAGAGGAAAAGCGTTGCTTTTCCGGGTGGGTGCGAAGAAATCATTGGTTAATGATGGAAAATCATTGGTTAATAACGGTTAATAATGGTTAATAATGGTTAATAATGGTTAATAATGGTTACTACTGGTGAATAATGGTTAATACTGATAATACAGGTTAATACTGGTTCACAATGGTGAATAATGGAATACATGGAATACGGTGAGTGGTTGCGAAATCCTGCACCACCAAAAAGATGGTTGACACCCAATAATGGGATGTTTACCACCTATCAACTGGTGCAGGATTTCGCAATCATCCACAGTATGATTCAGTGTTTTTTTTGGTCATTGGATGAACCTTCTTCATGGATACTTTTTTTGTAAATGAGATAGATTTGTTGATATATCTGTTAATAATCCATATGATTATGGATATTGTTTTAAAACATGGGGGGATGTGATTAATGGATACTTATGGATAAACATTGATATTGAGGGATATACATTATCTATCTATCCATCCATCCATCTGGGTAAATTACAATAATTCACTAACCTGAAATAAGGCCATTTTGGGATGATTCCTCTTTTTGACCATGATTCCAGGGTTCGGTCGCAGTGAGGTCGTTATAATTTGCCCAGATCTATCTATCTAACCAATATTGTTATAATTGTGCTTGTCTGAAACTTGGGTATGTACAGTACATCCCCAACATGCTGAAAAAAGGGTGGAACATGATGAGAAAACAGTGGAGATTGGAGAGAGAGGTACCCCAATTTTCTTACACACCCATATCTTGGGATATACACTATGAGGCAACATCTGAGACAATGAGCGTATGTCACATCATTTTGTGTTATGAACTTGGTAAAATTGTATAAACCGATTCACATCTGTTGGATTAAATATGGTGATTTGTTTTGACATTGACATGAATGGGAGTAGTCCTAAGAGTCTTATTGGAATCTGAATATAGAAGCTATGTGAAAGTTACATTAATTTGATATCTGAAACGTGGACAACACACGTTTGAACTAACTCGCTTCGCATCGGCCACAAGCTCTGATCAAGGCTCAGCTGATGATGGGATGATCGTCTACATCTGGGGTATATTTAAGAATATAAGGAAATCTGGGTAATATAGTAATATGAAAGGAATATCATGGAATATCCAGTTGGAAACTTTCCGTTGAATGACATTGATTAAGTATTGATTTCCCAATATGAAAGGAATATCCAGATATTGAAACTGTCCGTTAAATGGCATTGAGGACAATTATCAAAATGCTTCCCAAAAATATAGGGAATCTATCCTAATCTACCCTACTTTTTTTTCATTCCTTTCCCTCAGCATTTTGCTGAGACCGGAACCATAAAACCTTGCGCGTCCACATGCGCCTCGTTGCCAGAGACCTTCAGCGAAGGAGGAACTAGCATTCCAAGATAGGTTGGATGTAGAAGTTGATACATGGATGATATATGCTTACTTGATGCTAGTTGTGTATCTAGAGTTTACAGATGCTTAGAGATCTATCATGATCTACCGATCTACCTTCTCATGATCCATCTATTGCCCAACGAGGCTTCGAATGATGCTTATTTTTTTTTTCCAGAAGGACCTTGAAACTCTGGCAGGAGAGTGCTTCAATCTGAAGGTCTAAGGCACAGAACAACAACCTGATTCCTTGATTCCGAAAGTGAAGCACCAAACGCTAAGAGTCTTCCGTTGCCGAATTTGAAGCCCCCAAGCCAGGTGGCTTGGGGGCTTGCTTGGGGGCTTCAAACAATGCATCTTACACGGCCCTGTTTGCGGCCTACCAAAGGCAACATCGCAAACTCAAGCCCTCCACCCGCAACAAAAACGAAACTGCATTTATAGGAATTCTAAAGATAAAATATGTTAATTTTAACACTATTCAACATTCACTTCAGAATACGTTCTATTCAAAATTTACGGCACAACTGTTGAAAAGCCTTTCGGCATCTTTTCGGGGGTTCCTAAGGTTAGCCAAGCTGCATGAAGGCCCACGATGGTCCTATTATCCTCGAGGCCTTCCGCCAAAATCTTGCCTCAGTGGATGGGATTTACTCTGAAAAAAACTCCATATTTAGTTTCTTGATTTATGTAGCTATAAAACCATAGTTTACCATAGTTATAAAAACTAAGACTAAGATTCTTGACAACTATAACAGTGATTTTCCCATAGTAATAACTAGTTGATTTACCCATTAACCATTGTGATTTTTCCATAGTTCTCTTAGTTTACCAGAGGCTCATTGCTGGTATTTCTCGGGTGAAACAGCTGATTGCAGCTGATTTCGCACATTGGAACTGCAATCAATTGGGAATATACCGTTTGATACAATGGGATATATTGGGAATATATTGGACATATTTCATTGTTATTATATGACATGAATAACGATATAACATGAAATAGCATGGAACAGTTAGTTGAACCGTAGCTCTGCGGGATCCATCGAAATAGGAGACTACCCCAAAAAATGCTAGTACTATTGGGGACGGTGACTATTGAACAGTGAAACCCCCATTATCTTACGTATATATGTATATATATATATTCACATATGCGTATATATATATATGTACGTATATATATATATGTGTATGATATATAACATTTTACTTTCACGAACTCAAAGATCTTTTTGCGAGGTTAGAACTATGATATGAAGAGTATTCGCGATCATAACTCTTTCCAAGAACTTTTAGATCGATCCCCGTGTATATAAAATTATATAAATATATATATATATATATATTATGACATAGATACTAGATACATATCTTTTTTTTTTAATGAATAAATGAACCAATGAGCATTTGCTGAATATTGATGAACCATGTTCGCACCAAGGCGCAGTGGGCCATTTTCAAATCACAGCGGCTCAGATCTAAATGCCTCACCGATTCGGTCCCTGGGTGATTTCCAATGGTTTTGTTTATAGAGTCACCGATGATCTATGAGGGTTAATCCTAGAGGGTGAGATATTATGATATGAATACCCTATTTCAATATACATATATATGATGATGATGATTCACCTCAAACTTTCAAGATCGAAACAGAGTTGAAATTCTATAAATATACATGAATCTACGATATCTTTACTGACATTTGGGTGAATTTGTGGTAAATGTCGTCTGAGAGTCTGGGATCGAAGCGGATCTTGGGTTCATAATCCTACCCAGCATTTTCGCTGCACAACTTGGCAATATGAATTGGTGTTCCAACTCCATAAGGAGACTGGGCCAAGTCCTACATTGAAAAAAACACTTAGTCTATAACTACCTATCTGATATTATCTGATCCTATCGGTATAAGATTGGTTAAGTAACTGTAATCTGAACTGGCTGGCAGCTGCCAGTTTCAACTCACCCTACCCATGAAAGGACCATAAAGAAACCAATTATCTACTCAGATCACTAGAACTGTAAGGCTGCAAAGCCTCTACTTGGTGGCTCATCCCACTTAGTAAATGGGTTATAACCCCAGTTATAAATGGGATAATGTTGACCTATGATTTATCAATGCCCCCTGAATAATGCTAAATTTTTCCCAAAATAAATAATAAATGCCCCCTAAATAATGCTAAATTTTTTTGGCCCTAAAAGATTTGCCCAGATGGGGCTGAAAAAAAAAACCATGCTTTATTTGAGGTGGCTTTCATGTACTAATTCATATTGCCAGCTCATTAGATCTTACCTTGATAACTTCAAATTTTCAAAAATAATGGTTGCTCTTTT
>Ga0126342_10011541_pt1 | contig 15777 bp, 10 predicted proteins | sample Cyp1metagenome_FD_92528 | JGI IMG/M metagenome (GOLD analysis project Ga0126342, IMG submission 92528) | Coral microbial communities from Lord Howe Island, Old Settlement Bay, Australia - Cyphastrea 1 metagenome | ecosystem: Host-associated > Invertebrates > Cnidaria > Coral ... | reverse complement strand
TTCTCCTTCTTCTCCTCCTCCTCGTCCTCCTCCTTCGCCTCCACCACCTCTGCCCCCACTTCCATGTCCACTTCCGCCTTGCCAACTCTTCGCCAATCTCTCAGAAACCCAACCAAATCCATTTAGAATCTATCAGAAACCCAACAAAACCATGGAGAATCTATCAGATACATATCATGATCCCAGCTATAGATTCCCAAAAATTATTTTAGAAAGGTTGACCCCCCCTTAAAAAAATAAAAAAAATAGGGGGGGTAATTACTATTAGGCAGCCAACATTACAACTAGTATCAACTATTTATATCTATTTATATACGTATATTATACATATATATATATAACTGATTTGCGGTAAGGTCTTACGAAATATTTGCAAGTTATTCGCGATGTGAACTTTGAGGGACCGAATCCTCACCACCTGCGCTACTGTACTGATCTGCCTGGTTTTTAGGCATTACGTTTCCGAAGCCCGGAGACAAGTTGATGACTCACTACATCTGCATGGGTGCCTGATTCTGGGTGCACACCAGAAATGATGTGAAATGGGGGGTGGACGTTGGCTAACTGGATTGAAATGGCCCAACTGTTTCGGATGGATCGAAATGGGAGGTGAATGTGACGTTTCTTATCGTTTCTTGGTCTCCAAAGACCTGCAAAGTCAAAAAAAACAATGGTCATATCTTTCTAGTGTTGGCTGCTGGCCATTCCACCCGCAAGGACCCTGTCCAGTCATTCTGGTAATAGCCTCATTTCGTTGGTTTTGTTTAACTCTTCACTCACTTAATGAGCGTTGCAAAATGTTTGTACCAAGCAAAGTTTGCCCTGCTCCGGTCAATACACCTGGCAGCCCAAAGTTCAATTTCCATAATCAATAAATTGCTTTGGGGAAAATCAGAAGAAACTCTTGTTTTTACCATCAAAGTTGTGGTTTCCCGCATTTTTGTCCCTTGAAGCATTGCTGGAACATCACCAGATTGTTCAGAAAACCAGCTCCGGCTTTGGATCGACCCCGTCTCAGGTCGCATTCGATCCACTGGACAACAAATTGATTCCTCCTACCAGCGGAGACTTCCCTTCAGGCTGGGTCTGCAAAAAATCGCCGTGTCACAAGTCAAAGCGTAGATATCTTAAACCCATCTAGCAGATACCGATATCTTTAAGTGTGACAGTGATTAGTTAGACTAAGGATATCCATAGCTACAGGTATCTTAGAGTCAATCTGGATGGTGGTTTGGAACATTTTTTATTTTTCCATATATTGGGAACAATCATCCCAACTGACGAACTCATATTTTTCAGAGGGGTAGGTCAATCACCAACCAGCAATTGTCATCAAGGAATACGGTTCTATTATTTCCATGTCGAACTTTAGAGACAGACTTACCAGGGATGGCTTGTAGCGCCATTGACCGATTTGTTGGAGGTACCATTTTTATGAGGCCTATGGAACTCCGATACGGGCTACAAAATATGGCCTTATATGGTGCAGCACCTTCAGTTTAGGTACCTGAAATAACCATTGACATCCATTGACAGGGTTACAAGCTGAGTTGCAGTGATCAAGAGAGTCCAATGAAACACCTGGAGGAAGAAACCAGGAATTCGTCCCAAATTTCCAGCTGGTTGGTTGAAGAGCTAACTAATAGTAATTAATCGGGATTCAACTAACCCCCCAGAGGTAATGTTCAATGGAAACAACCCTTTATGAGACAGGTGCATTAAGGGTTTATAATCCCATTACTGTCACAGCCAACAACCACCAATAATGGCAGGGTTTACCATCTATTCTTAGGCGATGGTATCCAAATCAGCACGGGCAGTGGCGAATTAGGCGATTCATGTTGTTTGATCCGATTCTTTCGGGTGAAATAGCTGGTACAATTTGGACGTGTGTTTCTTGCCAATATTTGGTACATCATGTACTTTCATGTACTTCGAATACTTCGAACATGTCATACGCCTCATATACCATCATATATATAATTTACCTGATATTATTACCTTGTATAATACCTCTTGTTTTTTTGGAACCACATGTTCTTTGTAACTATGCTTTCCGAGGTTCCGAGGCAACTTAAAAGCTCCGTTCCTTGATGTCCCAAATCCCATGGTGATCAAATTGATTATTTATCACTCAAGACTCAAGACTGCTAATTTGGCATACTGGAATTACTGGATACCTTCGTTTTCAGATGTTTTCAGCTGAAGTCTCATATCAAGTTGGTGAGATATCCCTGGTCTGGAAATACGGTACTCAAAAATCCGAAGTGTGACAATTGGGGGTCAATCCCACATTTTCAGACAGGACCAACAAACATTTTCAGACAGGACCAACAAACATATTGGTTATATATGCTTATATTCTAAGTCTAATTCCTATTCTTTTCCCATCATGCTTTGGTTTTTACATATTTTCCCATACCTTTAGTCAGTTATTTGAATCTCTACCGTGACTGATAGCAAGCAGCCCCCAAGAGATGCCGGAAATAATCTATCCCCGTCTATGGAAATTTTACCATGTTTGTTGGTTATATAAAGTTTTTTTCAACCAAATTAATCCATCAAACATGTTGATTTTTGTTGAATTATGTTGGTTATATATATATAATGTTTTTACAACATCCATATCAATCCACATGGGATGGGTCAAAACATTAGGGCTTTATTCACATCCATAAACCCCTATGACTTTGGGTACCATCCGGGTACCAGGCTTTTGAGCCATGACGATAACCTAGGTTAATATGTAGTAGCAAAAAAGATCGTTACACTAATTTATCACATATATATATGTCTATCATCATATATCGAAATCTGGATTTCTGGTTACCAATAGAAGTTCTATCATGAATCCCTATTACCTATCAGCACTATATAGATATATTACTACATAAATATATATATATATATATATTACCTTTTTCTACATCCCATATTACATATATAAAACATATATTACCTACCAGCTTCTTCAAAGTGCATCGTTGTTCATTTTGATACATGGGTAAATTGCATATATATATACTGGTTGGTGGTTTGGAACATTTTTTATGTTCCATAATATATGGGATAATCCTTCCCATTGACTTTCATATTTTTCAAGATGGTTAAAACCACCAGCCAGTAATGATATATATATAATATTACCTGTATATAAACCATATATTTTATTACCATATATTACATATTATATATATACATATATACATATCATACACAATATATATATAACCCTTAGGGACGGCCGCGTCAGGTTCCAACTGGGGGTGCAGCAGGTGATCAAGGGCTGGGACCTTGGCATCTGCAGGTGCCGTTGCCAAACGTCGGAGACATCGTTTTGGTTTTGGGGTGGTTTTGGGTTGGTGAAAACCAAGGGATGTAGCTATGAAAACCAAGGGATGGAGATCGATTTTTTGAATTTTCGAGGGATAAACAGCCATGAAATCGGGGTGAGCGTGAAATGATGGTCTTGAAGCATGAAATATGGTCTAATGAAGTCTAATGGAATCATTTTATCATTAAACATGTATTTATATATATACATATATATATATAATAAATAGATTATGGTTGATGGGTCGTTCTTGGGTGATACTACCCCTGATATGTTGGGGATTGTCATGATCCATGAATGAACTGAGCCAGGATAAATGGAATGATGATTTTGAACATTGCGGCAACTTGCCCAGTTGAGGGGTGACAAACAATCAATTTTTGTAGAAAATTCATATACTGTAGCCCATGTTATGCCATGTTTGGATACCCATCATGGGATGGGTGACTATACAAATATGTCCAAATAATTTTGATATACATTGCAAATACCAAATATTACATGATATTATATACATACAGTATAACCAAATAATATACCACACATGCATTATAAATATACCGTGTTTTGACCACAGCACTAATATGATGGGTGCTTTTCAACGATCCATGAAAATAGTGGTTTTTAAAGCATCAACAATGGATTGATGTAATGACAAATACGAGTAAATAGTGACCTCGCGACAACGTCACTATATCATGCATACTAGGATAGTAGGTAAAAGTACGAATAAGTCTCGAAAAACTGGTCCATTCCTGACTTCGGCGCATTCTTTCTAAATAATTTGCCCTGATGGGTGGATAAATTATTTGTGCTTCTAGGATTGGATTTGTCAAAGATTGGGTCAGTACTATGAGGCGAATGGAGTGCTAATTGTTTTTTTTGGGCGACCCATTGCGATAGAAAATTCATGGGAATCCTCATGAAAACCGGGGCAGCGTTTAATCACAAAGCCACAGTCCAATTTGGGTGACCAGGAAAGTGCAGGAAAGTATGCTATGATCTACTTGTGCAGATTCAAATGTTTTACATACTGTCATTGTGTTGTGTCAACCATTATGTTTTGATTTGTTTTGGCATATTCTATCTCCTTTATTCCCCTAGATGGTTTTCCTATTGCAACCTACCTTCTGGCAGTTTTAACACCTAGCTATGGATAATCAGCATGTTTGTTTTGGATTTATCATGGTTTATCATCGAAGTAAATAGGCAATGTTCATCCATGTTCCATACTCAGTGGCTCTTCCTAGTTGGAAAGTGCAACCCATTTTACGATGGGATGAACCACCCAGTATTTAGGCTCTCCCTTGTTCCAGTTCTCAGGCTTCATATGTTGATCTATTTCGTGACAGTTTGTGATAGTTTGTGTGTGTGTTTTTCATTGTTTTTCATATTCACCAATATTCACCATATAGATATATAATGATATATTCACCATATAGATATATTAAAAAAAACATATTCACCAATATATCATGCAGTTTTAAAAAACTTATACCTAGCATTCTTTTTTGTTCATGACGAATCCACTAGGGTCAGATATAGTGCAATATTCTTGCACTAGCTATGGACTAGTAGGGATATTACACAGGTAACTATAACATATTAAATTACTATATGGCTGAGGGTAGATATCGTGAACTGTCTACTGTTACTCCTGTGTAATGATGGGACCTTCATTCACTTCATTCACAGAAAATCTTCCCACACAACAATGGGGTTTCTGTAGATTCACCCATCTTGACCAATATTCAATATTCTTCATATACCAACATGCTTACCATATATTTAACATTAATTAATATTATGCATATACTCACCAATATGCTTACCATATATTTAACATGAATTATGCTTACCATATGTACCTAGACACATCCATATAGCACGCTCTCTCAGATGACCGGATGTCGACAAACGCAGGATGAGTTTGGGAGAGAAGGCGATTCTCACCATTCCAGCCAACCTGGCGTATGGTCAAACAGGCGAAGATTCAGCAATTCGTGAGCCAACAAACGAAGCTCTTGTTAATGGCCTATAGGGACTTTACCATTATCTATATGGGTTGTAAGTGCATATAGCTGATAAATGATGGTTGGTTGTTCTTGTTTATAAGGGGCTGCTAACCTACAGGGTTTATTTGGGAGTACTATGAATTATGGTAATGATGAATAGGAATACCTACTAACCAGCCAGTACAATGGGATTGGATGGGGGTCGTTTTGCGATGGCGAAATCGCCTGCCAAATCATTATTTAAAGGGGTACCTGTCATATTTCCACGGGTTGATTGAGAAGAGTCGTCAGAGCTTGATGAATCCGACTCCGACTCATCAGTGACTTCAGGCCTTGAAATGTCCAGTAACATGCCATCAGTAGACCCATGACTGGTTGGTGCTTTGGAACATGTGGCTTTTATGACTTTCCATTAATATTGGGAATGTCATCATCCCAACTGACTTTCACTTTTCATTTTTCAGAGGGGTAGGGTTGAAACCACCAACCAGAAAAACGCATTGATGTCGGAAGCTCACCACGAAAAACCGTTGAAGAAAAAAAGGATCCAGGGCACAACAAGAACTGTGCGCAGGCGCAGCAACAATACAGATAAAATAAGGAAATCTAAGAATAATTGAAACATGGAACATATATACATGGAATATTAATGTTCATGTAGTTTGGGAACTACATGGAACATGAACCATGGAGCACACGTCCATGAAGATTTGTTGAGACGCTCCGACACGGGGGATCGTCTCAGAGGGTGCTGAAATATCTCTATGCGGAAAAAAATCCACTTGGCTTCATGGTTTATCGAAATTAGATAGTGGACCAGGTTTGGCATTTATTGGGCAAATCCACATCCTCTAAAAAAACATGTCCATCCTTGGTGTATCAAAATCATCGGCTTCTTCCCCACAGTTTCTTCATGGTAAAACGGTAAAACGACCATTTTTCGGTGGCAGGTGCCGGCGGCTCGATACCTCCAGACACGGACTTGACCTTCGAGGCAGGACACGTCGTTCTCCCGAAGCCTGGTTTATCATGGTTTATTTTAGGGAAATCATCCCCAAGTGGCCGAACTATTTAGGTTAGTGAAATATTATAATTTACCCAGATACATGTAGAATAATGTCATATACCCAAGCAATATGTAGTATAATATGTATATTCTCTGGTATATGACATTATATTTATATGTAAAAGGTTGCTCGCAAATGTGGAGGGTGTGCATTTTGGATTGCTTAGGGTAAGTAATTTTGAGTTTAGCCATGGAGTGAAAGAAGCCAACAGTCCAAGTTTGGCTTATTTTGACATATTTTGACTTGATAAAATCGAAGCAAAACGCCAAAAATATCCAGACCCTTTCAGCTTCCAGTTCCCTCCCAGCTTGATGGTGGATTTTCCCAGGTGGAACTGCTTAGGATCTCTGCGTTCTGAGTGGTGAGCCGCGACAGTTCTGGATGGGCAGAAAAGTTCTGGATCTTTCGCCATGGTGCTTTTTTTTTTGGATGAGATACCTACAGCAATCATCGAATAATATTGTGAAATGAGGATGCACTTGCGGTTCTTCCCAGAAAGATGGGAATAGATATGCGGATCTATTTACCAAGGATGTCATTATGATATTATGTAGGTTTCCTAAAATAAGGAGATTGGTCTCTTGTTTAAAAAAAAACGACCGAAAACTTGGAGCAGGATCAACGATGGATGGTGATTGCACCTTATAAGAAATGAGGATTTTATTCCTGGATAGACTACGGGAATCCTGCGGAAAATTGAACTACCCCAAATCATCAATTGCGAACATGGACATGTCCCGATCCGGCCCATTTGTATTAGAACATGGCAATGAGAAATTGCAATCTTTGGTAGGACAATCAGAAAACATATATATATATATATATATACATAGATGGCCACAAGAGTACATGAAACCTCCCCTAGTTTCGCTAATTTGACCATTTGATTGCTGTTTGGGATGTTTGCCAGGTTGTGAGTGTTGTAGTCATTCCCAGTTGTAAGACAAACGTGGCTGGAAACTAAAAAGACAGTCGTGTTCATTCCACGAACCGGGGATGAGAACTGATCAAACCAATCAAACCTGGTTGCTGAATGTTGCTAGTTTCAATCATGTTGTTTAACCATGTTTACCCTCTGGTAAACTAACATAACCATGGAAAATCACAATGTTTAATGGGAAGATCCATTATAAATGGTCATTTTCAATAGCTATGTTAAATTACCATAGGGTAACCTGTTTATTTCCGTCCCTGATGAATATGATGATTTCGACTGGCTTGACAAAGAGGGGCTGCAACTCATGCCACCATTTGTATCCATTTCTTTTAGTCGCTCACAGCTCTTCTTTTTTTGTGTCAAGGAAGGGCCATCCGGTGTTGGGAACAAAAGGTTTCACCAATGGTTTCACAAATCTATCATGGAACCCGGTGGGCGAGAGGACTTTTCCAACAGGAACATTCTGGCGATGTATTTTTCCAACAGGAACATTGAGACTTGGCTGGACTACATGGAGAATCTTCCAGTTCGATACACTGTAGTTATATGATGTTAAAAATATGTTTTCCCATGAATTATACACCATTTATAATTAGTGACCATAGTGGATTTCCATGGATCTCCCCCATGTTTTTTCCTATGATTTTGCCATATTTTGTCGAAATAAATGGTGGATTTTCACGGATTCCACGTTGCGAATCTCCGCAGCCATTTGTGCGGCTAGCCGTGGCCACGACCCAACTCCCGAAACGTACGCCCCGAGCCGATCTCTCTTCAGATTCTTCAGGTGAGAACGGTGAGAACGACCAGGCATAATTACCCTCTGGTAATTGAACAGTTTGCTATTGAAAATGATGATTTATGGTGGATTTACCCATAAAATGGTGATTTTACATAGCTATGTTAGTTTACCAGAGGGTAATTGGGGCTAACTGTTCATAGTTAGATGCTCCATGTATGGAATATTTACCTACATGACTGAGCCATGCTTGGGGTAAATGTAGGTAAATATTCCAGCACCATGGAGCATCTGGGATAGTTAGATATCCATACTATACAATACTATGCTGTATACAGTTATTTATCCAACTATACATTAGTATCAGTTATCAGTTGTCCATACTCTTCGCCCGCCCGTTGCCCACTGGTAGACCCTGCATGGTGATCCTCCAAGTAGATGGGCGTGTTTCAACCATTTCACGTGGATGGAACCGCCGCTGGCGAAACGTTGCGTGATGGCGATTATTAAACAGTGGAGATGGAAGCAACATACTTTTATAATAGTAATAGTTAATAACTATAATCATATTATAGCTTGTTGTATATATATATATTATATAATAACCATAATATATAGCTATAATAACTATAGATGAAATGTTATGGAGATTGGAATTCTTAGAATAATTGGAAGATTTCAGCTATCACAATTGGAATTGATTTTATTTCAGCTATCACAATTGGACAAGAAAGCACTGGAATGACTGTACTAATCAGTTGAAATTGTAGATCACGTCTCCAAAAACGACACGATGACACCTCAAGAAACATTCAAGTTGTTCAACGCAAAAATAATAAAAACAAAACATGGTGAGCAGATCCACGATTCAATGAGGATTTCTTGACATTTCCATATTCTATCTAATGTTAGTAAAGCAATAATCAATCACCAACGCCAATATGTTTATGGTTTATACCATCCATCAAATTGTAAAACTGGGGATAGTGGATCCAATTGCCTTTAACAACTTTGCTCCAGGATGACTATATATTATGTATGTGTATATATATATATATACATATAATTACATACGTACTGTGGATGGTTGCCTGCACCAGTTGAAAACTATAGGTAGCTATAAACCACCGTATACAATGGGATTATAAATCCTAACGGGAGAAACCATCTACTGTACCAACTGGTGCAGGATTTCTTCCATCCACATTCATTCCAATAATCTACTTAAGGAAATTTAAGGAATATGTCCGATATATCTACCATGACCCATCGGGTTTTTCTACTTATAAACCAACTATAGATGTTATCCATTGGGATGGAACATGGTCGACGAAAATTGACAATAGAACATGGAATTTAAACAAAATAGAACATTGGGACGATAAATAGACCTGACCCAAATAGAACATTTTAAATTTCAGAACGTGGCTAAATAAAACCAAATAAACATTTTAGAACGTGGTTAAATAGAACATCATATAACATTTAAATTGTTTATTTGGTGAAATTTAATCACAGATCATCGCCAAAATTGGGAATTGAATGGATGGTCAGTGGACAGTAAATGGATAGTCCCTTCCCCCTACAATGAAATCACCCATAGTAACGATCCTCCAAAATGATTCCATACCTCCCACCCTTTGTCAAAGGGGTCTAGATTTGATCAGCCGTGATCAGCCTGAAAAATATGCATATATATATATATACATACATGCATACAGACAGACAGACATACATACATGATATACGTAGTTCATGATATAGGTAGTTCCATATAGATTTTGATGCTTATATGTTGATATTATGTTATATATATATTGTATAGACGATTTAGGTTCATTTAAACTATACATTATGCCTATAGATGGCATCATCATTGTACCTAGATTAGTCACATATATCTATATATATATATATAAGACAGTACCATAGATACACTTATATTTTACATAGAATCATGGATACATGATTTTTTTTTTAAACACCATAACTTTTTATATAACAATGATATGTTTTTACTAATATCGTCCTACTGAACCAGGTTCATGGCGGCCGTAGAGCCTGGGCTTGTTCTGGAGGAGGCGCGCCGAACGTGCCGAAGTTTCAGAGATAATGCGCCATTTTGATGGTAAAACATGTGGTGAAATAACAGGGAAAACATCATTTTGATGGGTACAAGCGGAGGGTTTAGGCGTTTAGGTTTAGGGGAAACACAAAAAGAAGACATGATTTTTTCCAACAGCGGACGTGGTGATTTAGCCAATCAAACTGGGGGCTTACCGCGTAGAGACTCACCTCTGGAATGGAAAATCAACGCGTTTAATTTAGTAAATCATTGTCAAGTCAAGTGGCAGATTTTCCATTGTTCATCTTTGCCAAATTAGATTACAGATTGGTAAGACTCGCAACAAAGGGGAACACCAAAAACTTAAGATATTTCACAAATCAGTCGCATCAAACCTGCAAACATGTGCAAGGTCACTTCAACATGAGTCTCTAAATTGTTCAACCACCATTTTCTTGTTTTCATCAAAAAACCATGTGGATGCACCAACCATCGATAACCTATCTATTTTGGGTCGATTCCCACCGCGTGTTGGTGTTTGATTCCCGATTCTGTGGCCTGCAACAGCGAAAACAAACAAAGCAGGACCTTTAGTCGTGTGAAATCATTTTTAGTATCATAAGTACTATGGGATATGTCAATGGGAATTCCAGGATCCTAAAATGGAGGTACTGTACCATATAAGACCATATTTTGGGGGATTTGACCGTACCGCCCATAGCCAAATGTTTGTCAACTTATTCAAAGTGGCTATATATCATGATGTATCCTTGGCGGCGTGGATTTTTTTTTCGGCCTGTCGATGTTTGTGACTTGGGCCGAAAGGGAATGGGGAAGCCCACAGGCCTGGAAGAGCAAGAAGAGGCAGCTGATTGTCAATAGCTTGGCTGTGAGGATTTGGGTCTTTTTTGGATGCACAGCCCTTAAAATAGCAATGTGTTCATAGAGACATTGATGTTTTCAACCAGTGGATTCTCATGACATGTTTGGACAAACGCCCATTTGCTTGGGGATGATGGATCCAAGAAAAGAAGAGCCAGCTGTTTATTGCTCATGTCACCATCAACCAGCTAGGTCTTGACCCCGCCGTCGTTTATAACTGGGATACTTGGACATGGCTTCTGAGCAGCGCCCGATAATCAACATCCCCAAGCGACTGGATAGGTAATTCAACTGTAGTTTTGTGTATGTTTTTTTGTTTGTTTGTTTTCAATGGAAGAACCACAATCAGCATTTTTGTTCGTGGACTACCAAAGATTGACCATGATAATGATTGCTGATATATTATACAATGACCCAGCTCGTATCAGCTGGTCGCAAATGAATCCATGACCTAAAAAGTGCCGGTGGTAACCGATCGGTCTTGAGGGAATTCCCGTTTTTGTTTTGCTAACTCTTTCATTGCTGAATTCAGTACCCTTTGGTAATCAAACACGGCAACGGAGAATCCACCGTTCATATATGTAGATGACGTTCCAATTTTTCAAGGCTCCATTTCTTAGGGATTTCCCAGCCGCAGCTAGCAATGTTCGATTGCAAGAGAATAGATCCACTAGAATCCCAAGGGTGATTTCCTGCAATTTCAAAGTTTAAATCCCAAATTATACTGTATATGATATCTATTGTGATTCAACTTCGCTATGGAAAATGGACATGTTTTTGTTTAAAAAAACGCTATTAAACATGGTGATTTTCCATAGCTAAGTAACGGTTATTACCAAATGATGAGGATGCCGAAAAGCTGGAAAATACCTTGATGGCTGATGGGGAACACATTGAAATCTAAAATCAATAGATCTTAGATTAGATATATTTAGATGATGTTTTCAATTATTGGGAAGTTATTGATATTTGAAATCTATTGAATCTATCTATTCCATCCTGGAGACACGTTGCTCTCTTTTTGGACATCCCTACGTCCCTACAATGCATGTTGATTATTCTGGCCCCCTAGTTTCGTGGTTGAGTCTCCTCTGGGCGTCGCAGTGAAGAGAATTTGTGTTGCTCCTGAGATGCAGGTAAAGGCCTCGAGGTATGGATTTATTGGTTTAAACTTTGATTTTGCATCATAAAATCATGATTACCGTAGTTATGGTTATTGTATCTAATATAGGCACGTGTGAAAAAAACAAAACTATGAGGTACCCTCTGGTTATTTAACAGTTTGCTAAGGACAACATGGCCTATTTATTGATGATTTATGATGAGTTATAACGATCTATAGTTCATTTTGCCCATTAAACATTGTGATTTTGCATTGCAAAGCATTTAACTACCAGAGGGCACCATTTTTGGATGGGTGTCCAGAGAAGGGCACTAGGCTCTTGACCTTCCCACCGTGCCAGATTCTACAAGAAGACTCGTCTGTGCAGCTTTTATCAGGTACGAAACGGACGCTGGAATGTTGGAAGGGCCTTAGATGCTTTGCTTGGATTTTATTTTTCAACAACTGGGTTGGCTGGTTTTACTCTTGAGTCATCATAGACACGGGGCCTGTAAAATCTCTATGGTCGTCATTGTATGGTATTGAAAAAATCGTACATGAATTCGATGAACTCCTAGAAATACAGGGTGGACCTTGGAGATAAGACATGCACCCTGGCCATCCCTGGCCCATTGGTCCATGCGAATCAAAGCTTCGCAGTGCCCGGAGATTGTCCTCGAACTCAATGTAAACTCCCAGGAACCCTGTGAGACAGACCTCCAATGAGTCAGACCAATGCGCGGGAGCATTTGTAACATGCAAAAGAATGGACTTTTTACAGAGGGCTTGTCATGAAACTTGTCATGCTTTGTCCAGAAATGGGGTATTCGGATGTATTCTATATATCCTAAAATGACCATGAAAAAGAGGCTTGGGATTTCTGGGAAACTAGATTAAAAACAACACATAGTTTAATTACCATGTTGCTGGGATTTATTTTGTTGCCAAACATTCTGCATGTAGACTTCCCAGCTCCAGATTTATCCGTGAAAGATGGGATATTGATCCCAATGAATGGTTTTGTTGATTATTTTACCACTCATCAGCTACCGACCCAGAAAAAAAACAAAAACATATGAAAAGCATGTTTTGTCGTGCTTTATATACCCCTGAAATCTTTTTTGAGCGGCACCCCGTTGTGGCACATCATTGAAATCGCTGTGGTAAGGGCTATCAGACCGGTATGTAGGTGGTGGGCCTTAGAAGACTAAAATCTTATGACGCAAAAAAACGCGGATTAATGATGGTTAATGATGGTTATAGTTGATTTACCCATTAAAAAAAGTGATGTTCCATAGTTAATGATGGTTAATGATGGTTAATGGTTGTGAATTATAATTTGCTTTTTTAAATGTTTTCCATGATTCAGCCAGATGGATGTGTCTGGGTAAATAAAATAACGACCTCACGTCATGGTTTATAAGGAAAATCATCCCCAAAGGGCCGAACTATTCAGGTTAGTGAAATATTTTAATTTACCCAGATGTTTGGACCATGATACATGACAACATCTGGGCAACGGTCACAAGGATCACAGGCGCGTCACAACTTCACCCGTGAGGCTTCGTAGAAGTTGATAGGAGCCACCAGCGCAGAAATATCGAGTTGGAGGTTTCCATACATGGGGGATCCCCCATAGCTGGATGGTTTATAATGGAACATCCTATTAAATTGGATGACTTGGGTATTTTAGGAAACCTCCAGTTTGGTATTTCTAATATTTGCCAATGACAGTATTACCGGGCTTGGTCAATGTCCCGTTTTGGAGATCTTGAGCATCACTTTCAACTATTTATTGGAGATTATATATATATATATATATATATATATATGTAAATATACATACATACACACACATCTTTTAACCACCATGGGGGCTCCTTTGTAGGGGCATGCTAAGACATACTTTTTTTTTACTTACTAGTTACTAGATTCTGGCAGTATCCTTCTGATTTCTTGCAGGATTCTGTTGGTTTTCCATTGTAATGTTAGCTACTACTATGTTGTGTTTTTGTAATTGCCTACAACGTGGTTTATAGTTGGTCATGTAGTCATATTTAATATTCTTTTGGGTCCCTTTCAGTAATTTGGTAGCAAGTGCCAGTAGTAGCTTTGAAAAATGGCAGGGCTCCTGGAAAAAATGGCTGGACACCCTGTCACTTGTCAAAAAAGTCAGCTGGTAAGATATGGCTAGTTTAAGTTAGTATCCTGTGAACTATCTTCGGAATCCTGCAGAATCCTACGGAATACTGCAGAATACTGAAAAAACAATGACAGCCCAAAACTAAAAATAGCCAAACCAACTTGTTCCACGTTGCTCCACACCTCAAGAGAATCATCATCATCATCATCATCACCACCATCATCATCATCATCATCATTGTCGTCATCATCATCATCATCACCACCATCATCATCATCATCATTCTGGTGCTTGATAGGGAATGGGAATATGATCCAAAGGATCCAATCCATATCCTCAACTTATCTTCATAAAGGGATCAAAATTTGCAACCCCCTCTGACTTATATGTTGATGATAATAAGAACATGAACTTATCTTGTTGAGGGATCAAAATCCGCCCCCCCCTCTGACTAATACGGTGTAAGGGATCATTACATCAACTTATCTTCCTAAGGGATCAAAAATTGGCACCCCCTCTGACTTATATGTTGATGATACTAATAACATGAACTTATCTTGTTAAGGGATCAAAATCTGCCACCCCCTCTGACTACTACGTTGACAGGGATCATAACATCAGCTTATCTTCATAAAGGGATCAAAATTTGCCACCCCCTCTGACTTATATGTGATGTAATATATGATATATGTGCTATGTACTATTATATACTTCGGCCACTTCTGATTCCGACGCGGAGCAACGTAGGGGTTGCAGCGAACTTGTTTAAAACTACTTGAATCTACTTGAAACTTGAAGCCTGTGCCTTTGTATGGTTTAATTGCAGGTGGACACTTTTCGGCTGAGTAGGGCCAGATTCGCAACTTTAGGCCATTGAAACTTCTCAACCTTTACAAGATCACAATCTCTGGGCTATCTCTCTATATATTGTGAATGGGCGCTCTAACCTTTCAAACGATGTGGAAGGAAAAGAAGAACCGATGTGGTGCTTGCCTAGGGGGGAAGCTTGTTGCACAAAAGTACTGTAGGAAACTGGCAAGTGTTCAACATTGTTCAGCTGACTAACAGCCAGGAAACCATTTTACTAAGCAGCGCCCTTCGAAGCAGACCCCTTGGGGCTTTAATGAATAATTATATATACATATATATATATATATTTAAGGGCTGCCGCCCCTGCCGCCGACCCCGGAAGGACTGAAAGAATTCCTGAAGCGAACCCTGCATGAAATTCGACAGAAACCTGAAAGAAACCTGAAAGAAAACCTCCAAGAGATGTAAATCTTTAAGAAACGCGAAACCCGAGCGAATCCCAGAGAATCTCTACATGAAAGTCTAATTCTTTTGCTTTATTCTCGTCTGTTTGGATCCTAAATGAAATGAACCCTAAAGAAACCAGAAACTGACCTAAACAAACCATTTGTATGAAACTTTAAATGGCATCCTAAAGAGACCCGAGACGACACTCTAATAAGCTTTGAAGGAAATCCTAAATG